>Ga0078972_1000901_pt1 | contig 120233 bp, 114 predicted proteins | sample YelNatPaOPGAMG01_FD_67568 | JGI IMG/M metagenome (GOLD analysis project Ga0078972, IMG submission 67568) | Hot spring thermophilic microbial communities from Obsidian Pool, Yellowstone National Park, USA - OP-RAMG-01 (SPADES assembly) (version 2) | ecosystem: Environmental > Aquatic > Thermal... | reverse complement strand
TCCACCCTAACCACGTGCGAGTTTACGTCGCCGGGCCGCGCGCGGCACTGGCCGATCTGGCGGTCGAGGCCTCGGGCTGGCTCATCATTCTGGCCGTGATGGCGTTAATCGGCGCGCTGCTCAAGTGAGGCAATCGCGATGGCACGCAAGGGCAATCAGGATCGGGGCTGTTCGAGCGGCCGAAAGATTCCGGCATCTGGTGGGTGCGCTATATGGGGCCGGATCGACGTGAGCACGCTGAGCGCGCAGGAACGAAGAGCGAGGCCCGTGCGCTGTACATGCGGCGCAAGACCGAGATCGCGGCGGGCACATGGACGGCGCCCCTACGGGCACGGGGCACACGCCGCAAACGGATCGCGCCGTGCAGCGAGCAGCAAGGGCATGGTTGCCCCGCGCACGCGGGGATAGACCCGAGCCGCAGCAGCACCCGCGCCAGCGTCGTCTCACGCGAGAAGTGGCTGCTCCCCTAACCCGTCATCCTGAACGAAGTCTGACGGCGTGAAGGATCCGCGCCGGGTCGCCCGGCGCGACTTCATTGTCACTGCTGCGCGCGAGGCAAGGGAATCTCGCGCGCAGCGCGCGGGAAACCGCTTAGTCGTTGTCAGTGATGCCGCCCGTGTTGCCGACGCCCGCGCACAGCCCGCCGTCAACCACCAGCGCATGACCGGTGACGAACGACGCGTCATCCGAGGCGAGGAACAGCACGCACCTGGCGACCTCGACCGGCTGCGCCATCCGGCCAAGCGGATGGAAGCGATGCATCGTCTCGCGAATTTCTTCGCTATGCCCGAACGCGCGCGCGACCAGCGGCGTATCCACGATCCCGGGACATACGCAGTTGACGCGCACGCCGGCCGGGGCAAGTTCAAGGGCGGCGTTGCGGGTCAGCCCGACAACACCATGCTTGGCGGCGTTGTAGGCCGCCAGGCCGATGCTGCCGCGGACACCCGCAACCGAGGCGGTATTCACGATCGCGCCGCGCCTCTGCGCGACCATCACCCTGCCAGCGTAGCGCAGTCCGTAAAAGACGCTGTCAAGATCGACGCGGATAGTCTTCGCGTAGAGCTCGTCGGAGTGTTCCAGCAGCGGCGCCGTCAATCCGATCCCGGCGTTGTTGTACATGATGTCGAGCCGGCCGAATTTCTCGACTGCGGTACGCACCAACCGCTCGACCTGCCTGGGATCGCTGACGTCGGTCGCGACGAAGGTGCCGCCCACCGCCTTGGCGACTTCCTCGCCGGCGCTGTCCGGCAGGTCGCCAACGATGACCTTCGCGCCCTCCTCGGCGAATACCTCCACGGTTGCCTTTCCGATACCCGACGCGCCGCCGGTCACGATCGCGACGCGATCCGCAATTCTTCCTTGTGCCATTTCTCTACTCCGCCAGAAGACGATCCGAAAATCCGCCTCGCGCCTTATCGCATGGCGGATCCGCAAAAGCAAAGCGAATAAGCCGGGTCTGGCGGCTCGCGTGCGCGGCGATGCGCAACGCTCGCGCCGCAAGCTCCGGAGTGTGGCGATCTCGACTTACCGGAGAGACGGAACTATTGCGGAAGGTGGGTTCAAATCCGATGCGCCCGAAGAAAGCTTTCCCCGTAGGGTGGATAATCCTTGGATTTATACTGACCGTCCCGCCCCCGATGCTGAGCAATCAGAATGAAGTCGATCGCAACGCGCCCGAGCCGCTCTGGCTCATCTACTCCACGGATCACACGCTGATTCAAAAGGGCACAGGCCCGGCCAGGGAGTTTTCCTCGGCGGAAGAATGCCGACAGGCTTCAAAGCGCCAGGCCGAGTACTGGAAGATGATGGGTTTCGACGTGGTCGAACAGGAATATCTGCTCGGCAAATGCGTCGAGCATAAGTAAGCCGGATTTTCCGCGGTCCCCGGCTGCCATTTCGCGCCCAGCGCCGCCGCGCGCGATTGATCTCCATTACTTCGACCAATTCCCCTGCCTGGGCAGAGCGCTCTCTGCGGTGAATTTGGGACCTCCAACAGGCAGGGCCGAAGCGCATGACCACGCGAACCATAACCGGCTAGCGCGGTATAACCGCCCATCACCCATGATCACTCGCGGACGCGGCTTGGCACGCCGCGCCACAAGGCATCCGCTCCCCCTTTCGCGGCGCCGGTAACGGCAGCGCCGCTCTCGTGGTCCGACCTCGCGCGTCAGTCGATATGCTTGCGCAGGAACGTCGGGATATCCAGTTGCTCCTCGCCGTCGACCAGCCGTTCGGGTTCGAGCTTGTCCTCCAGCGAGGGATTCTCCCCACGGCGCTTGAACGCCGGGATATCGAGCGTGGTGTCGTCGACCAGGAGACCGAGCCGTCTGACCGGCTTGTTGCCTGCGGAGGTCCGCGCGTGCGTCGGTTGCGGCTGGGTGGGAGCCTTTACTTCCGAAGGGTCCACGGCGCGCGTCGAAGCTGCGGCGATCGGCGTGGTGATCGGCGTTCCGGAAGGCGAATACCTGTTGGTCCGATCGAGGTCGCCGAATCCGGTCGCGATCACCGTAACGCGGATCTCGTCTTCGAGATGCTCGTCGATCACGGCGCCCATGATGATGTTGGCTTCCTCGTGGGCTTCCTCGTGAATCAGGCTCGCCGCTTCATTCACTTCGTACAGCGACATGTCGGGTCCGCCTGTGAAGTTGATAAGCAGTCCGCGGGCGCCCTTTATCGAGACGTCCTCGAGCAGCGGGCTGGAAATGGCGCGTTGGGCGGCCTCGACGGCGCGATTCTCGCCCGAGCCGCTGGCGGCACCCATCATAGCCATCCCCATCTCCGCCATGATCGAGCGCACGTCGGCGAAATCCAGGTTGATAAGCCCGTGAACGGTGACCAGCTCGGAGATTCCGCGCACCGCCTGGAGCAGGACGTCGTCGGCTTTCTGGAACGCCTCGCGCAGCGACATGTTGCGGCTTGCGACCGAAAGCAGGCGCTGGTTGGGAATCGTGATGAGCGTGTCGACGGCGGCCTTGAGTTCGCGGAGCCCGGATTCGGCCTGAGCCATCCGCTTGCTCCCCTCGAACTGAAAGGGCTTGGTTACGACGCCGACGGTGAGCGCACCAGCCTCGCGCGCTATCCTCGCGATGACCGGGGCGGAGCCGGTCCCGGTGCCTCCGCCCATCCCGGCGGTGACGAACACCATCTCCGCGTCGGACAACAGTTCGCGCAAACGCTCCTCGTCCTCGAGCGCGGCCTTGCATCCGATCTCCGGATTGCCGCCGGTGCCGCGGCCTCGTGTAATGGTCTGTCCGATCTGGACGCGCAGCGGCGCAAGGTTGTTCTGTAGCGCTTGCGCGTCGGTATTTACGGCGATGAAATCGACGTTGCGCACCCCGGCGGCAATCATGTGATTGACCGCGTTGCCGCCGCATCCTCCGGCGCCGATCACCTTTATTCGCGCTCCTGGGTCGGGGTTTCCCACCAACTCAATCATCGCAAGACCTCCTCCACCACTCCGGCGAACCAGCCCTCTGGTCCGCGCGGTTCATCCGCGGTGCTAAAAAAAATCTCTTACCCAATCCGTTAATCGGGAACGCAGCCGACCCCATCGGCCAAAACGACCCGACACATTTCCAACACCACGCGATTGGCCCAGGTAGAGCAGCAATCCCGCCGCAGTGGTGTACATCGGTTTCATCAATTCCTCGGGCATGCCTTTCAGGTTGATCGGCAACCCGCGGCGCACGGGAAGCCTGAAGATCCGCTCGGCAAGTTCCTGCGTGCCCTCGAGCAGCGAACTCCCGCCGACCAGCACCACGCCCGACGCAAGGCTGTCGGCGACGCCCGAACGGACGATCTCGCGCTGCGCCAGCGAAAAAATCTCTTCCATCCGCGGCTCGATTATCTCGGCGAGGATGCGGCGCGCGATCACCCTGGGCTCGCGTCCGCCCACCCCCGGCACCTCGACGGTCTCGTCGCGGCGGACGACGAGGCCGGTCGCCACTCCGTAGTCGATCTTGAGCTTTTCGGCGTCGGCGACCGGGGTCCTGAGCCCTGCCGCGACGTCGTTGGTGATGTGATTGCCGCCGAGCGGAAGCACCGCCGTATGCATCACGGCTCCCTGATGGAAGACGATTATGTCGGTGGTGCCACCGCCGATATCGATCAGGGCGACGCCGAGTTCCCGTTCCTCGGGAAACAGCGCCGCCTCGGCCGACGCAAGCGGCTCGAACACCATGTCCGAGGGCGTGACCCCGGCGCGCTCGCAGCATTTGACCAGGTTTTGCCCGTAACTCTGCGCGGCGGTCACGATATGGATTCGCGCTTCGAGCCGCACCCCGGCCATCCCGACCGGATCGCGCACGCCTTCCTGGTCGTCAACCGCGAACTGCTGCGGCAGGATATGCAGCACCTGGCGGTCAAGGGGGATTGCGACCGCGCGCGCCGCGTCGATCACGCGCTCGATATCGCGCGCGCCAACTTCGCCGCCGCGCACGGCCACGATTCCGTGGCTGTTGAACCCGCGGATGTGCGCGCCGGCCACTCCGGCCGCAACGGTCCCGATCCGCACGCCGGAGGTTCGTTCCGCCTCCTGGACCGCAGCCTTTATCGACTCGACCGTCGCCTCGATATTGACGACGATCCCCTTGCGAAGACCGCTGCACGGAGCCACGCCGTGCCCAAGCAGCGCAAGCTCGCCCTCGGCGCCGGCCTCGGCCACAAGCGCACAGACCTTGCTCGTCCCGACATCAAGTCCGGCCAGGAGGTTTCTCATCGGATGAGCGGCTCCCTTACGCGTTCCACCTCGGCGATCCTGCGACGCGAATCGCTATTCGCGGCCCTGGCGCGGGGGCGAGCGCCGCGCCGTGCCAGGCGTTTGAGATTGGTGTTGAACCGGAGCACCGCGAGCCCCGGCGTCGTCATGTCAACCATCGCAACCAGCGCTTCCCTGCCGCGCCAGCGCCTGAGCACCTCGGCGGCGCGCGCTATCTCGACCGTCTCGCGCGAGAGGTCGATACGTATTTCGGTCCGCATTCGATCGAGGAACAGCGCGGCGGTTCCGTCGCTTGAAACGTGCATCTCGGAGACAAGTTTGGACAGTCCGGCCTCTGCGCGCACCATTATCGCCGCGTAACGCACCAGCTCCGCGGGCGAAGCGTTCTCAACCGCGGGGCCGCTCAGAACCGGAATATCCGGCTGCGACGCGGGAGAAACCGGGCCGACCAGGCCCTGCTCGGCGGAAAGCGTGTAGAAGCCCTCGGAGCGCTCAACCAGCGCGACGGGAAGGAACCGCGACGTATCGGCGCCCGCAAGGCGCGGCCTGATTCGAGCGACAGGACGCAGGAAGCGCGCGGGAACCACATCCTGGCCGAGATAGCCCGCGAGCGCGCCGAGCAGGACCACCTGTGCGCGCGCACGATCCTTAAAGCGCCTAAGCGCAAGCGCGGCCCGCGCCAGCATCGCGCGGCCCGGCCCGCTGAACCCGGTGACCATCCCGAGCCCAAAGAACGCGCACAGCAGAAGACCCGCCAGCCGAGGGCTCCACTGCGATCGGTCCTTTCGCTTGCGTTGCCTTATCGCCACCGCCTCACCACCGCCTCACCGCGCTACCACTCGCCGACCAGCCTGACCTCCGGCTCGAGAACGATCCCGCTCGTCGTTCTGACTCGTTCGCGCGCCGTTTCCATCAGGGCACGCACCTGAGCGGCGGTCGCGCCGCCCGGATTGACGATAAAATTCGCGTGCTGCTCGGAGAACATCGCGTTTCCCTCGCGCACGCCCTTGAGTCCCGCCTGTTCGAGCAGCCGTCCCGCGAAACCACCCGGAGGATTCTTGAATATCGAGCCCGCGTTGGGCACTGCGGCGGGCTGGCGCGCCGCGCGCCTGGCGCGAAAGTCGAGCATCCTGCGGCGCAAAAGCTCCGGGTCGCCCGGCCTCAATTCGAAATCGACGCGCGTTATCGTGAATCCCTCGGGAAGTTCGGTGCGCCGGTAGGCAAATCCAACCTCCTCGGGAGAAAGCACGCGAATTTCTCCCGCCCTCGTCGCGCCACGCACCCGGGTTACGACCCGCGACATTTCTCCGCCGAAAGCGCCCGCGTTCATCACCAGGCCGCCTCCAACCGTGCCCGGAATTCCTTCGGCGAATTCGAGTCCCTCCAGTCCGCGATTGACGACGACCTCGACCAGGCGCCTTAGCTCGCCCGCCGCGCCCGCCGCGACCTTGCATCCGTCGATTTCGATTCCACCGAGACCCTGGCCGAGCCTGACGACCAGGCCGCGTATTCCGCGGTCGCTCACCAGCAGATTGGTGCCCGCCCCGAGGCAGAACACCGGCGTTTCGTTTCGGAGTGCGGCCTCAAGCGCAAAACACAGCTCCTGCTCGGTTTCCACCGTAAGCAGCAGATCGGCGGGACCGCCGATCCGAAACGAGGTGAACGCGGCGAGCGGCCAGTTAAGGCAAAGCCGCTCCCCGAAACGTTCTCCGAGTTCGCGTTCAAGTCGATTCATGAGGCTTCGCACCCGCCGCGAGGACGGACAGCAGTTCTTCGCCAAACCGGTAAACGTCACCGGCGCCGAGCGTCACGACGATATCTCCCGGCGCGGTTTCGGCGGCGAGCCGGAACGCCGGATAACGCTCATCGCCGAGATAATGAACCTCCAGATGCCCCCGCTTGAGCATCGCTTCGTACAGCCGGCGCGAGGAAACCTCCGCAATCGGTTCCTCGCCAGCCGGATAGATGTCCATCAGGTAGACCACGTCGGCATCGTCGAACGCCGACACGAATTCGTCGAAGAGGTCGCGCAGCCGGGTATAGCGATGCGGCTGGAAAACGGCAACCGTACGGCGGTGAAAAGCCGCGCGCGCAGCCGCCAGCGTCGCTTTCACTTCCTCCGGGTGATGCGCGTAGTCGTCCACCACGATTCGGCCGCCGGCTTCACCTTTGACCTCGAAGCGGCGATAGATTCCGGAGAACCTCCCGAGCGCCGCGGCGGCGTCCTTGAACTCGATGCCGAGTTCGAGTGCGACGGCGATTGCGGCGAGGGAATTCAGCGCGACATGGCGTCCCGGCGTGGGCACTGAAACCGTGCCCATCGTCTCGCCCTTTCGAAGCACGTCAAAGCGCGTTGAAAGGCCGTCGATCTCGACTCGCTCGGCGCGCAGTTCCGCGTCCGGAGCGAAGCCGTAGGTAACGACGGGTTTTCTGACCGAGCGGAGAAGCCCGCGCACGTTCGCGCTGTCCACTCCCAGAACTGCGCGGCCGTAAAACGGCACCCGGTTGATAAAGTTGAGGAACGCTTCCCTGACCTGCTCCATCGAGCCGTAATGGTCGAGATGTTCCGGATCAATATTAGTCACAACCGCGATCGTCGGCACCAGCAGCAGGAACGAGGCGTCGCTTTCGTCAGCCTCGGCGACCATGAAATCGCCGCGCCCAAGCCGCACGTTGGTTCCGCGCGAGCGCAGGTTTCCGCCTACCGCGACCGTCGGGTCAAGGCCGGCCTCCTCCATAATAAGTCCGACGAGTCCGGTCGTGGTGGTCTTTCCATGGGTTCCCGCAACCGCCACTCCGACCTTCGCCATCCGGAGCAGTTCGCCGAGCATCTCGGCACGCGGAACAACCGGGATCTTCAACTCGCGCGCGTAGCTGACCTCGGGATTGGAAAACCTTACCGCCGAGGAAATAATCACCGCGTCGAGGTCCGCCGTCACGTGCGAGCGATGATGCCCGACGCTGATTTGAGCACCAAGCGAGGCGAGCCTCCGAGTCGTTGCGCTCTCCCTGAGATCGCAACCGCTCACCGCAAAACCGAGCCTTATGCACAGTTCCGCGATTCCGCTCATCCCGGCACCGCCGATACCGATGAAATGGAGTCGGCGCTCGCGGGTAAGAAGCGTTGAAGCGGGATGCTTCATGCGGCGACCCCCGATTCGGCGAGCTCGAAGCATATGGCGGCAATATCGCGAGCCGCGTTCGGCCGCGCGGCCTGATGCGCCTTTTGGCCCATCGCCAGCAAGGAAGCCGAATCGCTGCTGAGGCGTTCTATTTCGCGTGCAAGATTCTGGGCCAAATGAGCGTCGTCCCGGATAATCACTGCACCGCCAAGGCGTTCTATCACGCGCGCATTGTGCTCCTGTTGGCGATCCTGATGGAACGGATACGGAACGAAGATGGCAGCGCGGGCAGCGAGCGCGATCTCCGTAACGGTCATCGCGCCGGCGCGCGCGATCACAAGATCGGCGCGCTTAAGAGCGTCGGCGACATTGTCTATGAATGGAGTAACTTCCGCCTGGAACGGAAGGCCCCGATATCCGGCCCTTACCAACTCCTCATCCGCCTCCCCAGTCTGGTGGACGACGGCGAGATTTATAACACGATTTGCACAGATTTTGAAAGCTTCTACGACACCAATATTCAGCCGATGAGCGCCGCTCGAGCCTCCTAAAACAAGGATTTGAAGCGGACCCCTGGCTCGTGGACGGAGCGCGGGGTCGAACGAGAAGCGCACCGGGTTGCCGGTCGTGGCAACTTTAGAAGAACTGAACCATCGAGCGGTCTCTTCGAAACCAACGCAGATCTTTCGCGCGAACCGCCATAGCATCCGGTTCGAGAGCCCGGGTCGCGTGTTCTGTTCCATCAGAACCAGCGGTATTCGCCCAAGAATCGCCGCGACTCCCATCGGCGCGGATGCGTACCCGCCAGCGCATACGATTAGGTGGGGCTTGAAGCGGTCAATAACCGAACGCGCCAGTATCACGGCGCGCGCAAATTCCACGAGTGACCTGAGCCGCGAGCCAAGCCCTCGCCCGCGAAGCCCGTGAACATGGAACAACTCATAGCGGTAGCCGCTCGCAGGAAGCCATCGGGCCTCGATGCCGGTCGAGGTGCCGACGTACAGAACTTCGGTCTCGGGGCGTTCGCGAATCATTTCCTCTCCGAGCGCGACTGCGGGAAACAGATGGCCTCCCGTTCCGCCGCCTGCAATTATCACCTTCATCTGACCGCCGGACGGCGTCCCAGTGCGAGGAGCACGCCGAGCGTCGCCATCGCCATCACGATTGCGCTTCCACCGTAGCTCACGAACGGGAGCGGCAGCCCCTTGGTCGGAATAAGCCCGACGACGACCGCAATATTGATCAGCGATTGCAGCGTGAGCAGCGCTGTAAGACCCACGGCGAGAAGGCTTGCGAAGGCATCGGGCTCGTCGTGCGCGATACGCATTCCGCGGAAAAGTATCATGCAGAAAAGTCCCATCACGACGGCCGCGCCGACAATTCCGAATTCCTCGCCGATCACGGCGAACACGAAATCGGTCTGCGCCTGCGGCAGATAGAACATCTTCTGATGACCCGCGCCGAGGCCGACGCCCCATCCGCCGCCCGCGCCGAGCGCGATGAAAGACTGGATAAGCTGAAAGCCCGCGCCGCGAGCGGTCTGCCAGGGGTCGAGAAACGCGGTCAGCCGGCGCATCCGGTAGGATCTCGCGGTGGCTTCAAGCGCAAGCGCAAGCATCGCGACCCCGCCGGTTGCGCCAAGATGCTTAAGACGCGCGCCCGCCGCATACAGCATCGCGAACACGATAAGCGCTATCATCACCGTGCTTCCGAAGTCGGGCTGCTTGAGGGTAAGCAGGGCGACCGGGGCAATCAGCACAAAAACCGGAAGCGGCCCGGACTCGAAGTTATCCATCCGGTTCTGGCGGCGGCTCAGGAAATCGGCAAGGAAAAACACCAGCGAGAACTTGACCATCTCGATCGGCTGCCACAGAAACGGCCCCACCCTGAGCCATCGCCGCGCGCCGCCGCGCATCACGCCGAGGCCCGGAATCCACAACGCGACCAGCATCGCAGCCGACACGATTGCAAGCGGGAAAACCAACCGCCTGAGTCCGCGCAGCGAAAACTGCGAGAGCAGTACCATCAGGCAGAGGCCGACAAAGATGTGCGCCAGATGCAGCTTGAAGAAGTAGAACGCGTCGCCCCGCTTCTCCAGCCCGACGAAGTAGGTCGTGTTCAAAACCATCAGGCATCCAAGCAGCAGCAGAACCGCCGCCGGAAGCCACAGCCAGGGGTCGGGGCGCCGCTGGGCAACCGCTTCAAAGCGCCCGAACCAGCTCTTTAAATACTTCACCGCGCTCGGCATAGTTCCTGAACTGGTCGAAACTCGAACAGGCCGGCGACAGCATCACCGTATCGCCGGGACACGCCACCTGGGCCGCAAGCCGAACCGCCTCGGCCAGGCCCGGTTCGATCGCAATCTCGACCGCGCCGTCCAGCGCGCGACGCATCGTGTCGCGCGCGGCGCCGATCAGGATTGCGAGTTTCACCCTCTCGCGCAGCGGTTTTCTAAGCGGCGTGTAATCGCCGCCCTTGTCCATCCCGCCCGCAATCAGAATCACCGGAGGCTTGATCGCCTCCAGTGCTTCCACCACCGCGCCAACGTTGGTCGCCTTGGAATCGTCGATGAAAACGACGCCGTGCCATTCCCGCACGAATTCGATCCGATGCGCCAGCGGCCGGAATTCCGCAAGCGCCGCGCCAATCGCGTCGGGCGGCGCGCCAATCGCAAGCGCCGCCGCCGAGGCCGCCATAGCGTTTGCCAGGTTGTGCCGACCCGGAAGTCTGAAGCCCGAAAGATCGATCCGACCGCGGCGCTCACCGACCCGGAACGCAAGCGAGCCGTCCTCTGGCCAGATGGCGTTGCCGATGGGCGGCGGCACGCCGCATCCGAAGCTGACGACCTGCGCCCTAAGACCCGGCGCCAGCGCGAACACATTACGATCATCGCGATTCAGGATCGCAAAGTCGCCGGGATCCTGATTTTCGAAGATCCGCGCCTTGGCGCGGCCATACTCTTCGAGGCCGCTGTAGCGTTCGAAATGATCGTCGGTGAGATTCAGATGCACGGCAACGCGCGGATGGAAGGTCTCGATGGTTTCAAGCTGGAAGCTCGAGACCTCGACCACCAGGGCGTCGAACTCGCGGCCCGCGGCCTCGATCAGCGGAACCCCAAGGTTGCCTCCGACGAACACGTTCATGCCCGCGCGCTTCAGAGCCTCGCCCACCATCGTGGTGACCGTGCTCTTTCCGTTGGTGCCGGTTATCGCGACGAGCGGGCCTGCGACGAACCGGCTTGCCAGTTCAAGTTCGCCGATTACGGGAACGCCACGGCGCCGCGCTTCGACCACAAGCGCCGAATCACGCGGCACACCGGGGCTTACGACGAGCAGGCTGACGCCCGCGAGCCAGGCGGGATCGCCTTCGCCAAGATGGATTTCCGCCGCGGGCAGACCGGCAGTCGGCGCGTCGGGGCGGCGGTCGGTCAGAACCAGCTGCGCGCCGCGCACGGCGAGAAAACGCGCCGCCGCACGTCCGCTGACGCCCAGCCCGACCACCATCACGCGCTTTCCTTCGAGATCGTTCATCGAAGCTTCAAGGTGCTCAACGCAAACAGGCCGCAGATGATCGAAATGATCCAGAACCTCACCACCACTACCGTCTCCGGCCATCCGCCCAGCTCGAAATGATGATGCAGCGGGGCCATGCGGAAAACCCTTCTGTGCGTGAGCTTGTAATAATAGCGCTGGATTATGACGGAGATCGCCTCGACAACGAACACGCCGCCCGCGATCACCAGGACCAACTCCTGCTTGGCGAGCACTGCGACCGTCCCGAGCGCCGCGCCGAGCCCGAGCGCCCCGACGTCGCCCATCATCATCGAAGCCGGATACGCGTTGTACCACAGAAAGCCGAGCGAGGCGGCGATTAGCGAAGCGCAGAAAATTGCGACCTCACCGATTCCCTCGACGTGCGGAATCTGGAGATAGGTGGCGAACTTGATGTTACCGGCCACGTAGGTAAACACCCAGTAACAGAAGGCAACCGTCATCACTGGGCCGATCGCAAGGCCGTCCAGCCCGTCGGTGAGATTCACGGCGTGCGACGAGCCCACGATTACGAGCATCGCGAACGGCACGTAAAGCCATCCGAGATTCGGATTCACGTTCTTAAGGAACGGCACGGTCAGATGGGTATCGAAGCCAAGGAAGCCGAACAGCCATACCGTTGCGATCAACGCGATCGCGAATGATAGCGCGAGCTTGACCGGGCCGCTCAGGCCCCTGCCGCGACCGCGGCGCAGTTTCAGCAAATCGTCGGTGAGCCCGATTGCGCCGAAGCATACGGTGACGAAGATCGCGACCCATACGTACTGGTCGCGAAGGTCAGCGAGAAGAAGTGTCGCGGCGATACACGAGGCAAGGATCGTCAAGCCGCCCATCGTCGGCGTGCCGGCTTTCTTCTGATGGGTTTGCGGAACCTCGTCGCGGATGGTCTGTCCGATATGCGCGGCGCGAAAACGCTGGATCAGCATCGGACTCATCGCGAACGACAGCGCAAGCGCCGCAAGCCCCGCCATCACCGAGCGGAACGTCTCGTAGCGCAGGACGTTCAGCACCGGATGGAGAGTGTGGAGCGGAAACAAGAACAGATAGAGCATCAGGATGGACTCGTTTATCCCAGTGTCCGCCTTATAAACGTTCGGGCAAGCGTGCCCCGACGCGTATCGAAAGCTGTCGATGCTTACCGCCGCTCGACTGCAAGGAGATCGCCCTTCCCCGCGGCGGCGGAGACACGGCCCGCCTCCGGCAAACCGCTACGCGCGCAGTCCTGCGGCGATCTCGCGGACGACCTCGCGATCGTCAAACCTCAGGACGCGGTTGCCCACGAGCTGGTAATCCTCATGGCCCTTGCCCGCAATAATTATCACATCTCCGGGCCGCGCAAGGCCAAGCGCGAGCGCGATTGCGGCGCGCCGATCCGGCTCGACCAGATATCCGGACGAAGAGCTAGCCTTGGACGGCGCGAGCCGGGGAATCCCGACGGCCTTAAGCCCCTCCTCAACCTCGGCGATGATCGCCAGCGGGTCCTCGGTTCGCGGATTGTCGGAAGTCAGGATCGGCAAGTCCGACAACCGCGCGGCAATCTCGCCCATGATCGGGCGTTTGCCGCGATCACGATCGCCGCCACATCCGAACACGCAGATGAGCCTGCCGCGCTTTAGCCTGTGAAGCGTGCCGAGCACCGCTTCGAGCGCGTCGGGCTTGTGGGCGTAATCCACCAGGACGGTCACTCCCTCGCGCACCGGGACCTTCTCCAATCTGCCGGGGGCCCCTGGGCATCGCCTCACCCCATCCGCCACCGCGTCCCCTTCGATGCCCAGGGCCACCGACAGAGCGGAGGCCCCGAGGATATTCAGCAGGTTGATTTCGCCGATCAGCGAAGACTCGATCTCGATGGTGCGTCCGAGCGCGCGAATTGTCGCGCGGATTCCGTCCATCCCGGTCGTGAAGCCGAGCGGATAGACGTCGAAGGCCGAATCCAGCCCGAAGGTCACCTTTCTTGCGCGCGTGGCTTCGAGCACCCGCGGCGCATAGCGATCATCCCCGCGCACCACCGCAATCGGCTCGGGATGCGCGCTTTTTGCGAGCAGTTCGCTGAAAAGCCGTAGCTTGGCCGCGAAATAATTCTCGATGGTGCCGTGGTAATCAAGATGGTCGCGCGCCAGATTGGTGAACAGGCACGCCCGGAAGTTGAGCGCGTCGACGCGGCCCTCGGCCAGCCCGATCGATGAGATCTCGGCAAACGCGCGGCGCACCCCCTGATGTTCCATCCGGGCGAGCGCCCGTTCGAAATCCACCGATTCGGGCGTGGTCAGCCCGCTGTAGATTTTTTCCTCGCCAACGAAGATGCCGAGGGTGCCGATTATTCCGGCCGGGATGCCGGCCGCCTCGGAGATCGAGCGCAGGAGATAGGTGGTCGTGGTCTTGCCGCTGGTGCCGGTCACGCCGACCAGTTCCACCCGTTCGCTCGGCGCGCGATAGAAGCGCGCGGCGACGCGGCCCATCAAAAGCCGCGGCCGCGACGCTTCGACGACGGTTACCGCGGGGCGCGCCATTCCACCATCCCATCCATCCACCACGACTGCGCGCGCCCCACGGTTTATCGCCTCGGCCAGGTTGGTCCGGTTTTTTCGGGGGTCCCGCGCGAGCGAGAAGAACAGGTCGCCGGACCGTGTCTCACGCGAGTCATAACTCAGTCCCGAGATCTCCACTTCCGCGTCGCCGTCGATCCGCGTCACCGCCTCGCCCAGGAGCAGGTCGCAGAGCTTCACGGGACCCTCCTCGAAAGGTTGCGGCGCGGGCCGCGGGCAAGCTCCCGCGTAGTTGGGCTGGGCGGCGAATCGTCCACCGACGCGAGTTCGAGCTTTACCGGCAGGGGCGCAAGCGGGCTTCCGGGCGCCGGCGTCTGCTTGACAACGTAACCTTCGCCCGTAACCGAGAGATTGAGCCCCGCGCGCCGCGCGGTCGCGAGAGCCTCGCGCAGGCTGAGTCCCTCGAAATCCGGCGTGGCGTTCGCGCCAGCACCGCCCCGGTCAGCAACGCGCTCGGTCCCGGGGAGGAAATCGGACGACGTTGCCCCGCTTTTGGGCGAAAGACCGAGCAGGCGGTCGATCGAGAGCAGGCTTGCGGTGTCGTAAGCGGGCGGTGCATCGGAGGCGATATCGAGCGCGCGCGCTGACCCGAGGGCTATCTGGCTGAAGACCGGCGCCGCGACCACCCCGCCGAAGTGCCCATGGCCAACGTCGTATAGCACTACAAGTATAACCAGCCGCGGGTCGTTGGCGGGAAGAAATCCCACGAACGAGGCAACGAAATGGTTTTGGTAATATCTGCCCGATACGGGGTTGACCATCTGCGCGGTGCCGGTTTTGCCTGCAACCAGGAAGCCGTCCACCTGCGCGCGACGGGCGGTCCCGTCAGGTCCGTATACGACGTTGCGCAGAAGCACATTCACCTGATGGGCGACCGCAGGTGCGATCGCACGATCGATAACCTGCGGCGTATGGGTAAGCACCGCGCGGCCCTGCGGATCGCGGATTGACTCCACGACATACGGCCGCACCACCAGCCCGCCGTTGGCAATCGCGGAGTACGCGACCGCAAGCTGCATCGGAGTAACCGCCACGCCCTGTCCGAAGGCGTGATTGGCAAGGTCGATCTGCCGCCAGGTGGACGGCTTGCGCAGGATTCCGGTCGCCTCGCCGGGGAGATCGATTCCGGTCCTGCGCCCGAGCCCGAAGGTTCTCAGCCCGCGGTAAAAGCGCTCGGCGCCCAGCTTGAACGCGATCTTCGATGCACCGATATTCGATGAAACCTCGAGTATATGGCCGAGGTCGAGGTATCCGTGCGGGCTGTCGTCGTGGATGGTCCTGCCGTCAACGCGAAAGGCACCGTTCTCGCAGTAGAACATCTCGCTCGGCGTAATCGCGTGGTCCTCGAGCGCGATGGATGCAAGCATCGCCTTCATCGTGGAACCGGGCTCGAACACGTCCTGGATCGCGCTGTCATGCAGCCGATCGCGCACCGGATCGGGATGAGCGCTTACGTTGGCCAGCGCCAGGACCTCGCCCGTGAACGGATTAAGCACGACCGCGGTGCCATGCTTTGCGCCGCTTGCGGCGACCTCTTCGGCAAGCCGGTTTTCAGCCAGCGACTGGATGCGCGCGTCGATGGTAAGTTGCACGCGGTCGCCGGGTTCGGGCGATTTGAGCGCGAGCGGACTGTCGAAGATCGGATGGCCGTAGGCGTCGTGATAGAAGGTCAGTTCGACAGGCTCACCGCGGATGTACCGATCGTACTGCAACTCGACGCCGGAGAGCCCCTGGCCGTCCATCCCCGCCAACCCAACCACCGCCGCGGCCAGGTCGCTCTCCGGATAAAACCTCTTGTATTCGCTGAGAGCGCCCACTCCGTCGAGTCCAAGCGCCTCAACCTCGCGCGCCCGCTCGGGCGCGATTCGCCGCCTGAGCCACACAAAGGGCGCCGGCTTCATAAGCAGCGTTTCGAGCCGCGCGGGCGCCATTCCAAGAAGCGCCGCGAGTCTCGCCCGCTCCGCCGCCGTGCTGCCTGCAAACAGCCTGGCCGGGCGCGCATAGACCGAGCGGGTCTCGGCCGAGAGCGCGAGCGGCTCTCCGAAACGATCCACGATAGGACCGCGCACCGCCGCGAGCTCGGCTTCGCCGGTATGCTCGCTTCGGGCGAGCGAGTCGAGCCGCGGCCCGTCGAATATCACCAGCGCGGCGAGCCGCAGCAGCGCGAGCACGAACAGGCCCGCCAGGGCGAAGGCCAACACCCCGATTCGCGAACGGCGGCTCTTGAACTGGGCGTTCACGGCATCATCACCACCTGCCCGTCGCGAGGCGGCGCCAAATCATACTTTGGTGCGAGCGCGCGCAGCCGCTCGCGCGAGGAAAGCTCCGCGACCTTGAGCCTTAGTGAACGGTTCTGATCCTCGAGCCGTGCTATCTCCGCCCTGACCGCCGATATTCTGTAACCTTCGCGAGTAACCTCGAGACGCTCAAGCAGTGTGAAAAAACCCACCGTCACTATCGCAAGCGCGAGAAACGCGGGCACCAGGGGCGAGCGTCTGACCACCGGGCTCTGGCGGCGGCTCATACACCCCTCCGCTCCAGGCACCTGAGTCGCGCGCTTCGGGCGCGCGGATTTGCCGCGATCTCGCGCGAGCCGGGCTTAAGCGCCTTCGGCGTGACCAGCGTGAATTCGCCGCCGCGGCCAAGCTCGCGGAATTTTTCCTTTACCGGACGGTCCTCCAGCGAATGATACGCGATGACGGCGAGCCTCCCGCCCGGCGCAAGCATCGCGGGGGCCTTTTCGAGGAACTCTGCGAGCAGCTCCATCTCGCGGTTGACCGCGATCCTGAGCGCCTGGAAGGTGCGGGTCGCCGGATGCATACCGCCGCGGCGCCTGGGACCGAGCGCCCGCTCGACTATCGCGCGCAGCTCGGTCGTGGTCTCGATGGGCCTTCGCCGGCGCGCTTCGGCGATTCGCCGCGCGATGCGCCGCGCGGCCCGCTCTTCTCCGTAATCGCGCAGGATGCGCGCGATCTCCTGCTCGGTCTCTTCGTTGACGATATCGTAGGCGCGCAGGCTCTCGCGCTGGTCCATCCGCATGTCGAGCGGACCCTCAAGCCTGAAGCTGAAGCCGCGCCCGGCGTCCTCGAGCGCAAAACTGCTCATGCCAAGGTCGGCAAGAATCGCGTCTGCGCGCTCGAAACCCGCCTCGGCCATCACCCCGTCTATCCGGGCGAAACTCGCCTGCACCAGTTTTACCCGAGAGCCAAACCGGCCAAGCCTCGCCGAGGCGACCGCAAGCGCGTCGGCATCGCGGTCGATTCCGAGCAGCTTCGCTTCGGCGGCGCGAGAAAGCAGCGCCTCGGAATGCCCCCCGGTTCCACACGTGGCATCGACGATCACATGGGGGCGCGGGGCGGACAGCAGCTCCACCACCTCCTCCGCCATCACCGGAACGTGCATCCGTCTGTCCGCCCCGTGGTCGCTCTTTGCCGGGAAACCCATCGCAAATCCCTAAAGCCCGAGCTTCTGGAAGAACTCCGGATCCTCGAGCATCTTCGCCTCTGCCGCCTTCAGCACCTGTTCGAGTTGCTCCTTGTCCCAGAGCTGGAAGTGATCGCTGCGCGCCGAGAAGGTAACCTCGCGACCCAATTTCGCGAACTCGCGCAGCCGGGGCGGAACGAGGATGCGGCCCTGCCGATCAACCTGCACCTCGTGAGCCCCGCCTATATAGAAAAGTTCAAACATCTCGAGTTTCGGATCGAACCTGGCCTTTTGCCTGATCTTGTCGATGAGATTGGACCATTCGGCGGGCGGATACAGCTCAAGGCATCGATTGCGATCGTGAAAGGCATTGGTGATGTACAGCCTGTCGAGTCCTTCACGCTGCAACTCTTCGCGAAAGCGCACGGGGATACTCACTCTGCCCTTTTCGTCGATCGCGTGGTCGTAACGCCCACTGAACACCCTTTGATTCCCCCGTCTTCCCACAAACTCCCACTATCACCCACTTAAGTCAAGGAACTCCGGATGACTCCAAGTGAGGCTTACAACGGTTATCAACAGGCTAGTCGAACAAAAAGCGAAGATACTTGGTGTTAGGTAGTCCCTGCCTCGCAACTACCGCCCGGCACGGGACCGGTTCGAGTTTGGAGAAATCGCGCAATTCGCAGGCGGCGGGTCAATTAAGAGCTCTCCTTGACAGCGTGACTCTCAATTGGCGAAACTCGCCGCCAATCAGGATTCCGAAACCGGCGAAGTCTCGTTTTTGGACGGCGCAACTGCGGAGAAGACAGGCGATGACCCGAAGCACGTACCTGCGCACGGCTGGTTTGCTTGTGGCGGTGATGATTGCGGTTGTTTTACTTGTTGCGCCGTCTGCGTTCTCGCGACCGCGCAAACATAAGCCGACCCCAACGCCCACACCGACGCCAACTCCAACCCCGGCTCCCACTCCGGTTACCCGGATCTGGAACTTCGATCACGACAAGACCGGCCAGATCGCCGCCGGATGGACCGCGATCGACGGCAACTGGGAGGTGATGCCGGACATGACCGCGCCGAGCGCGCCGAATGTTTTCGGGCTTCCTCCGGGAAGGCTGCTCATTTCGCTGGCTCACATGCTCAACTACCACGCGATAGCGATCGTCAGCGACCCGACCGAGTACTCGGATTTCACGGTCAAGGTGGACTTCAAGCCGATCAAGGGCTACCTCGATTGTTCCGGCGGAATAATCCTGCGTTACGTCGATCCGAACAACTACTATGTCCTGACGGCGGGATGCCCCAGCGATTACTTCCGGTTTTCACGCGTGATAAAGGGCACCCCCGAGCTGATCAAGCAGCAGGTTGTGCCGACCGACACGAACACCTGGTACAAGCTCAAGGTCCAGGCCCAGGGCAGCAAATTCACCTGCTATGACAACGATAAAATGATCTTCGACGCCGAGGACTCGAAGATCGCCAAGGGGCGGCTCGGACTCTGGGCGGCCAATGACTCGCAGGCGCGCTTCGACAATTTCACCATCGTGCTACCGCTCGGCGAAGGAACCGGGGGCGAAGCCGCGCCGGGAGCGCCGGGCGCGACCCTGCCGCTTCCTCCGCCGCCTCCTGCGCCTGCGATGCCTTCCGCGCCATAGGCGAAGCGCAGCGGCCCATTGTTTTTCGGGCGGGGGCGCTTGAACCGTGACGCGGCGCCCTTTAGTGTGAGGGACGATGCAGGAGACGGTGGAAACTAATCAGGCCGAGGCCCCGATAAAACCCGAGCCGCTCGTGGGCTTCGCCTTTTTCGTGGAAATGCTCAACGGGATCGGCGTGATGCTCGGTCTCGCGCTGCTGTGGTGTCTCGAGAAGGTCCGGAACTCCTTCTTCCGCCTGCTCGACCGGATGAACGTGAAACCGCGCCCTCGGCGCGGAAGTGCCTTTCCACCCGGACGTCCGCGTCGAACACGGGCCTGACAGCAGCTGAATCGGGCGGCGTGCGCAGCGTCGCCCGAGCTCGGCGAATATTTCAGCTACTGTTCCGCAAAGGCGCAGGTCTGAGTCGCGCGACGCTTATTGGGGATCTTTGTCACCCGGCGCCGTCTTGAGCGCACGATTCCTTCCACGCGCGCCGATCGCGCCCTTGGAAGGCGGCGCCTTGAAGCGTGCCTCGTCGAGCGGCTGTACAACTCCGCGCAGCCTCACCCCAGCGCTGCCCAGGTTCTCATCGAGCAGCCGCGCCAGGTAGCGCGCAAGCTTGTCGTCGAGGACGCGCACCAGCGCGTCGGTCTGCGCGGCCTGCGTTATCTTCAGGAAACCTTCGAGGCGATGGCTGTGGTCGTGCTCGCGGATGATCCGCGCGATCGCGCTCTGCGACAGCGCCGCCAGCTTGACGTCGAGTGAGCGCCGCGCACGGTCGAGCAGGTCCGCGAGCTCGGCGCGAGGTGTCCCGCTGCCCAGTACGAACCCGCATCCCGGACATCGTGGCGTCAGCTCCGGCGCAAGCGCTCCGTCGAAATCGCATCTCACCACTCGCCCGCTTGCGTCGGCTGCGAGCGCCGCAAGCTCCTCGCCCTCGGCGACGCCGAGCGCCGAAATCGAATTCAGGCGCGCGAGCGCGTCGAGGTACGCTCGCAGGTCGTCGGCCAGGCGCTCGAGACGCGCCATCTCCGCCTTCCACTCCTCGTGCGCAGCGCGATAGCGCTGAACGTATGACCATTTGAACTTCTGGAAGCGCGCCTCGAGCGCGTCGAGGTTGCGCGGTGGCGCGGCGAGCAACCGGGGCGTAAGCTCCGCGCGCAGCAACTGGCATTCGGTTTCGAGCGCGGCGACCGCCTGGTCGCGGGCGGGATCGTCTTCGTAGGCGATTCTGAGCCCGGTCGCGTCAAGATACTCGCGCATCGCGCGCATCCGCGGCACCATCGTGGCCGCCTGCGCGAGCGCTTCGTATTCGGAGACAACCTTGAGAGCCGACTGCCTGCGCGTCGGGTCCTGGGCGGCTTCGATCAACCCGGCGGGCCCCGCTTCGGCAATCCGCAGATATTCGCCGAGCACACGTTCCTGCTCCGGCGATAGGGTCAGGTTTTCAGCGGCAAGCGCCGAACGGAGCCTTTCGGCGGTTCGGTTTGCGGCTTCCACCGCCTCCGCCATCGCAGCGCCGAGCTTCGCAATCCGCATCTCCAGGGCGCCCGCGTCATGCGCGGGGGCGAGCGAGGCATCGAATCGCTTAAGCAGCGGCAGCGCTGCGTTGAAGGCGGCTATCTCGGGCGCACCTGCGGCGCAGGGCTCGAAGCGCGCGGCGTTGGCCTCGAAGGAAATCACTCCCCGGCTTCGCCTGGCCACCTTGCGCAGCAGTTCCGTCAGCACCGACGTCGTCCACGCCTCCGTGGCCTTTTCGCCCGCAAGCATCGGCAGCCGCCCCGCGAGTTCGGCGACGCCGACAGGACCGGTTCTGCCCGCGAGATAATCCAGCACCAGCGTGTTGACCATCTCGTGCGCCAGTTCGAATTCGTTGCCTTGCAGCCCGACCAGCGCCTCGCGCGCGATCGCAAGCGCCGCGCTTGCGCTTTCTCCCAGGCGCGCTTCGAGCCGTTTTGCCAGGCCCGGGCTTTCGACCAGATCGGCCGGATATATCAGACGCTCGATCGAGCCCTGATGCGGATCGGGATCGCTCGCGCTGATGATCGCCTCGCGCGCCAGTACCGCGATCGCAGCAACCGTGCCGGGTGGAACGGCAAGCGTACGAAGCGCCGTTGCCGCCTCGGGATGAAACGGAAAGATGTCGAGCGGGTCGAACGCGCCAAGCGCGAGGCCGCGGTAGAACTCACGCACCTGGTCATGGAGGCTTTCATTGAGCAGCCTTGCGCGGCCTATCGCAACCCGCATGGTTTCGTCGTCGCGGGGTGCGACTTCGAGCGCCGTGACGCCCTCGGCAGCACGACCGCGGCTCGCCACGATCAGGGTGAATCGGACAGCTTTGAAGCCGGAAATCGTCTCGGCCAGCGCGCTGAAGTAGTCCCGCACTTCCTCGCTGTCGGCGACGCCGAAATCGACTGCGACAGTGAGCGCGCGGATTCCGACGCGGCGCGCGCTCTCGAGCGCGACCCTGAGCGCGCCGGTGCCGCGCACCTCGCGCCACATCATGGCGCTGCGCCGATCGTCGCGCGCAAGATGTTCGGCGAGCGCCTCGAGCAGATAGGTCTCGATCTCCGGCTCTCTTACCCGGCCGGCCACTTCGAGACCGAAGGCGAGGCGTCGTCCGCGCTCGTCGCCTGGCGAACCCGCGCGGTTCTCCAAAGCAAGGACGTAATTAAGGAAGTGCGTTTTGCCGCATCCGGAAGGGCCGCTTATCCAGAACACTCGCCCACCGCGCTCTTCGAGATGCCCGTTGATTTCGCGCCAGGCAATTTCCGCGGCGCGCGTGAGGACGTAACTGGAGACGGTGCTGGCGCTGGGCCTGGCCTCAAGGGCCATCCGTTCGACGACGGGAGGGCCCAAGCGGAAGAGTTCGCGAAATGGTGGGCGCCCAACCTCCCTCGCCACAGGCATGTCTCGATTTGTAGCAGAAGCAGTCGCGAAGATGCCAGATCGGAGAATTAGCCTACGCCATGTTTTGATACGCCAATTTACGCAAGTGGGATAATTTACCGGATTCCTGTCAACTTTTAGTCAGCAGGCTTCGGCAGCCATCTTCGTTCTCGCGACGCGCGATCCAACCCCGGCGGCGATGCATGTTCCTCGCTGTCGGCCGGCGATCATACGACGCCTTCGGCCTTGAGACGGGCGAGTTCGGCAGCGCCGATTCCGACCGAGGCGAGGACTTCCTCGGTATGTTCGCCGAGTTCGGCCGGGCGGCGGTTGGGAATGTCCTTTTGCGGCGCCGCCGAGAGCTTGATCGGTGTGCCCATCACCTTGACCGGGCCGCGGGTCGGATATTCGCTGTCGACGAGCATCGCACGCCGTGTCACCTCGGGGTCGGCGATCACTTCTTCGAGTTCGCGAACCGGAGCTGAGGGAATCCCGCTCTCGATCATCAGTTCAACCACCGCATCGCGCGCCTGCTCGCGCGTCCATGCGGCGACAATCGCATCGACTTCGTCGGCGATTCGAAGCCGGCTCGCGTGGCTCTTGTACTGCTCCTGCCCGATCAGGTCCTCGCGGCCCATCAGGCGGGCGAGCGTCTGCCAATGCGCCTCGGTCAGGCAGAAGATCAGCACCTCGCCGTCGCGCGCGGGATAGACGTTGGTCGGACAAGCGCCCCAATGGCGATTGCCGAGGCGCTTGAACTTGCGGCCCTGCAGCACGGGCGCAAGCGCGCTGGTCAGCGCAGGAATCGCGACGTCCATCATCGCGACCTCGACCTTCTGTCCGCGCCCGGTGCGTTCGCGATGCAGCAGGGCGGCAAGAATTCCGGACACCAGGTGGCTTCCGGTGCCCATGTCGATGAAAGTCGCGGAGGTTTTGACGCCGCGCTCGGCGAAACCGGTTATACTGATGAAGCCGGAGGCCGCCTGCACGGTGTTGTCCATCGCGCCCAGCTTCGCCCATCGGCTGCCCGAGCCGTAGCCCTTGCCCGAGGCGTAGATCAGGCGGGGAAAGCGTTCGGAAATCTGCCCGTAGCCGAGTCCGAACGATTCCATCACGCCTTCGAGATAGTTCTCGACCAGCACGTCGGCGGTTTCGATGAGCCGAAGGGCAATTTCGCAACCGCGCGGATGCTTCAGGTTAAGGGTCACGGATTTCTTGTTCGGATTCAGCATCAGGAAGGAGTAGTTGACGCCGCCGGGGGAGAGATCGGGGCGGCGAAGAAGTTCGCCCGCGCCGGGCGGCTCGATCTTGATTACCTCCGCGCCCATCGCGGCCAACTGCAAGGTGCAGTACGGGGCGGCATAGATCTGTCCGAAGTCGATTACGCGTATTCCTTCGAGCGGCAGGCTCATCGAATCTTCCCCTTTGCGCGCCGGCGCGCACCCGTCCTAGCGCAACAGGTTTCGCGCGATAACCATCCGGTGCACTTCGGACGGTCCTTCGCCGATACGGCGGATGCGTGCCTCGCGATACCACCGTTCGAGCGGCAACTCCTTGCTGACACCGTAGCCACCGTGAATCTGCACCGCGCGATCGACAACGCGGCCGAGTACCTCGCTGGAATAGAGCTTCGCGATCGAGGCTTCCATCCTCGAGTCCTCGCCGCGGTCGGCCTTCCACGCGCCCTCCCACGTAAGCCATCGCGCCGCCCTGACTTCGACTTCGCTGTCGGCGAGCATCCACTGCACGGCCTGGCGTTTGGCGAGAAGCTCGCCGAAGGTGCTGCGGCGCCTGGCCTGTTCGATCGCCATCCGGAGCGCCGCCGCCGCAACGCCGATATTGCATGCGGAGTACGGAAAGCGAAGCCGCGTCAGCAGGTCCAGACAGAGGTTAAGCCCCTGCCCCTCTTCGCCCAGGCGCTGCTCGACCGGGACGACGCAATCCTCGAAGGCAACCTCGTTGGGAAGCGCCGAAGTGCGAAGCGTGCGTATCGGATGCGCGGAGAATCCGGGCTGCCCCTTTTTGATAATGAAGCAGGTGATACCGGAACGGCCGGCCTTCGGATCGGTCCGGGTGAAGACGACGCCCCATTCGGCCTCATGCGCGTGCGAGATGAAAATCTTGGTGCCGTTCAGGACATAGGTGTCGCCCTTGCGGACGGCGCGGCATTGGATCGCGCCGGCGGGATCGGAACCGCCGGACGGTTCGGTTATCGCGAAGAAGGTGTGCCAGGCATTTTTCAGCGTCGGGACAGCGTAGGTTTGAATCTGCTCCTCGGTGCCGCCGTAAATGACGGGCGGAGGATTGCGTCCGAAGACGCCCGCGCCCGGATTGTAAAGGCCCATCCGGTGCTGCGCCATTTCCTCGGTGAGCACGCACATCGCGAACGTGCCGAGTCCGCCACCGCCGTACTTTTGCGGCGCGCCCATGCACCACATGCCGGCACTCTGGACTTTCCTGGCCAGGCGCCAGTAATCGTCTTCGGGGATTTCGGCGGCGTCGGGATCGATTCTCTGCTCAATCGGAACTATTTCGTCCCGAATTATGCGGCGCACCTGCTCGCGGAGCGCGCTCAGTTCATCCGATAGTTTGAAACCGTTGTCGCCATCCATCATGCACCCTCCCGGACCTTATTACCCTCGGCCAGGTTGCGGCGAAGACCGTCGAGCCACATCTCGCGAATCCACTCGAGGTCATAGGCACCCCACGTGCCCTTCAGTTCAGGCGCAATCGCACGGATATGCTCGATCGCGTCCGCGAAGCCGCCGACCGCCGCGTCACCGAGCGTCTTGCGAACGATTCCGCGCTCCTCGCGCGCGCGAAGATAGTCGCCTATGGCGCTTATCACTTCCAGCCCGTAGTTCCAAAGCTCCGCCTCCGCCTCGGTGAGCGGGGTTTTCGCTTCGGCCGCGAGGCCTTCCGCGATCCTGACGGCGGATTGCGCGGCTTCCAGCGCCTTGGGCAGAGCGGCCTTCTTGAGTCCGAGCCGCCGCCCGGTAATCGTGTACGGCGCCATCACGTCCGCGTAATCGAGCATCAGCGCGGCGACTCCTTCGATCGCACGATAGGCTTTCTCCATCGCCTCGGCGCACCCGGGATGACGTCCAGCGGCTGTTTGCGAAAGCGTCCTTGCGGGATCGACGCGCGGATCGCACGCTGCGCGAACGAAAGTCTCAAGGTTGACCGGATAGGCGAGCACGCTGTATGCGCCGAACGTCAGGCACGAAACACTGTCGATTCCAAGCGCCCGATAGGCGCGCAGGTCGCGCGTGATTATCGAGGGCATCGCGAATGCGAGTCCGCCAAACAGGATCGCGTCGGCGTAATACTCAAAGACGTGCCCGCGGCCGCGAAAAATATCGATGTATCGCTTGAGCGATTCGTAATAACGCGCATTCGCCGAGCACGAAGAGTCGTCGATCGCGTGCACGTAGCATCGCTCGCGCGGCGCCCATTCGAAGTGGACGTTATCCAGCGGGCGCAGCTCCGCGTCCGGCTCAAGCGTGTCGTGGTAAGCGAGATAGGCGATCGGCACCCCGGCCGAGGCGCTCTCGGCCGCGGCGGCGATCGCGTTGATAACCTTCATATACTGGAGCTGCGGCGAAAGACTCTTGCACTCCGAACAGTTGCACCATGCCCCTTTGAGAACGTCCGCGCCCCAGACATGAAGCATCCGGTTTTCCGGATATTCGCGCATCCAGGCAAGCGCGCTTTGCGCGACCAGCCGAACCGCGTCGGAATTCGAGACGCACAGGTTCCCGTGCGGGTTGCGCTTGCCGTCGCTGCCGAGCGGAAAGTACTCGGGCCTGGAATCGAACCGCTCGCGCGGCATCAGGAGTTGAAGTACATGACCGCCGTACTCGCTCTCAATTCCATAATCCCCGTAGAGCGCCACGAGTTCGTCGATGCGAAGCCGCGTATCGCGTCCGTGGCGGATATACTCGAACCTGTTGATCCCCCGCCGCGCCATCCAGGGGATGAATTCGCGATCGAACTCAAGATGTTGTTCGAAACGTTCCTGAACCTCGTAGTTCCAGGTCAGGATGTCGGAAACCAGGGCGCGGCGTGAAAACGCGGGCGTAACCAGGCAGGGCGTCAAGGCGAACAGCCGTCCGGCTTCGACTCGTGGAAACCGGGGCGCGACCCCGGGAGGATAAACCGCGCCAAGGCGCGTCAGCATGTCAACCGCTGCGTGCAGCAGCCCGCGCTCGTGCCCGGCATGGATGGAGACTGCGTCGGGAGCCGGGCGAGTAATCTCGAAAGCGTCGCCGGGCAGCTTCGCCGACGAAGCCGCAAGCGCCTGGCCGGAAGGCGCGGGCGCGACGATTATACGATTGTCCCTGATACGCGAATCAGCGCGCGCTGCGACCGTCTGGCCAAGCATCTCGCCGAGCCCGTCGGCCAGTTCGCGTGCGGCGCGGGCGGTAATGGCCGAACCTCCTTGCCCATACATGACCGTTACCTGTGCACTCCCCTGCACCGCCTTGGCCATTCCTTACCCCCCATTCCGATAGCGCGTTTTTCTGCCGACGCCGGAATGATAACATGCGTGAGCCGGCTTGGAAGCGCCGCAATAAAGTCGCGATTAAATCATCTGTCGTCACAGGCCCGCGAGCATGCCGAGTCCCAACGAAATACTGTCCGAACTGAAAAAGGTTAAATATCCCGGCTTCACCCGCGACATCGTGTCGTTCGGGATAGTCAAGGATATCGAAGTTGCCTACGCGGGCGTGACCGTGTTCCTCGTCGCGCCGTCGGCGAACTCGGATGTCGTCTCGAAAATCGTTGACGAAGTGCGCAGCACGGTCGCCGCGATGCCGGGGGTGCCGGAGGTCCGGGTCGAAGTCGAACATCCCGCGCCTTCGCAAGCGCCGCAGCAGGCCGCCGCACAGAAGCGCAGGATCCCGGGCGTCGCGCACTTGCTAGCGATCGCAAGCGGCAAGGGCGGGGTCGGCAAGTCGACGGTCGCGGTGAACCTTGCGCTTGCGATGAAGGCGCTCGGATGGCGCGTTGGCCTGATGGACGCCGACGTGTACGGCCCGAGCCTCGCGATGATGGTCGGGGCGGACGCGCCGGTCAAAGTAACCCCCGAGCGCAGGATCGTTCCGCTTGAGCGCTACGGGATTCGCTACGTCTCGATGGGCCTGTTCGTGCGCGATCAGCAGGCGGTTATCTGGCGCGGCCCGATGGTGACGAAGCTCGAGATGGAGTTCCTGTTCAACGTCGAATGGGGCGAACTCGATTGCCTGGTGCTCGACCTGCCGCCCGGTACGGGCGACGCACAGCTCACGATTACGCAACGCGCCAGACTCGACGGCGGAGTGATCGTCACGACGCCACAGGAACTCGCGCTGCTCGACGTAAGGCGCGGCGTCCAGATGTTCAAGGAGGTCGGCGTCCCGGTTCTGGGCGTGATCGAGAACATGAGCTACTACGTGTGCCGCTCGTGCGGCAGCCGTCACCAGATCTTCTCGCACGGCGGGGGAGAGCGGCTGGCGCGCGAGCTTGGCGTCGCGTTCCTCGGAGAACTGCCGCTGGTTCGCGAGGTGCGCGAAGGCGGCGACCAGGCGCTTCCGCTCGTCGCCCTGAATCCGTCGCATCCGGTCAGCGCCGCTTTCAAATCGGTGGCTGAGCGGATAATCGAAGATCTGCAGAAAGCCGCCTGAGGGCGCCGGGCAAATGGCAGGGCCCTGAGGTCTCCACGCAGTTTGCCAATGCCTTTTGCGATATTCGATATCGAAACCCGAATCGACAAGCATCTGCTGAACCAGGTGTTCGCCGCGGATGAGGGTCTCACCGACGAGCAGGCCTACGAGCGATATCGCGATGAGACGCAGCGCCGGCGCGCCAGCGATTTTCTCCCCGTGACGCTGCATGTCCCGATCTCGATCGCGATTGGCAACGTCGGCGAGGATCACGCCCTGCGCTCGGTGGAAAGCCTGATGCTGGCGAATTACTCCGAGGAAGGCCTGGTTCGGGAGTTCTGGTCACGCTACGAGCGCTTCGCAGGCACGATGGTGAGCTTCAACGGCCGGCGTTTCGATCTCCCGGTGCTGGAACTGGCGGCGTTGCGCCACGGAATCTCCGCGCCGATACATTTCGGCGAGTCCAGCGCGGCGCGCCATCGCTATTCAGAGGAGCGCCACTTCGACCTGCTCGATTACCTGACCAACCACGGAGCGGTCTCTCTGCCCGGCGGGATGAACCTGCTGCTTCGGATGATTGGGATGCCGGGCAAGCGCGCAATGGACGGTTCGCGGGTCCAGGAGTATTACGAGAGCGGACGCCTCGACGAAATTCATCGCTACTGCCGAAGCGACGTGGTGCAGACCTACTTCCTGTTTCTGCGGGTTGAGCTGATGCGCGGGCGGATCAGCGAGGAGACCTATCGCAACGCATCCCAATCCTCCGCGCGCTTCCTTATCGAAGAAGGGGTGTTCGCCGAACCAGAGGGAAAGCCGTAAGCGCCGATGCCCGACCGTCCGACAATTTCCCTTATCGTGATCACGCGCAACGAGCAGGAGCTTATCGGGCAATGCCTGAAAAGCGCTTGGTTCTGCGACGAATTGATCGTGGTCGACTCGTTTTCGACCGACGCGACGGTTGAGATCGCCAAAAGCCTGGGCGCCAGTGTGTATCAGCACGAGTTCACCGATTACGTCCGGCAAAAGCAGATGGCGCTCGACCGCGCAGGCTCGGACTGGGTGCTGCTGATGGACGCCGACGAGCAGGCGACTCACGACCTCGGCGTCGAGATTCGCGCGACGGTGGCCTCGCCCGGCGCGGCCGACGGCTATCGTATCCGGCGCATCCTCTACCATCTCGGCCACTATTTCTCGCACGGGCTCTATCCTGACCGCCCGGTGCGGCTGTTCCGGCGAAGCCGCGGCCATATCGGCGGACGGGACCCGCACGACAAGGTCGTGGTCGAGGGCACCGTCGGTCAACTCGCGCACCCGATACTTCATTTCAGCTACCGCGACGTCGCCGACCACGTTGCGACGATCAATCGGTTCTCGAGCCGCGCCGCGATGGAGCAGGACCCGACGGCCCTGACGGCGATTCGGATGTTCACGAACCCGGCATGGCGGTTCTTCAATTTCTACTTCCTGCGCGGCGGCTTTCGCGAAGGCGGACGCGGCCTTTACGCTTCGATGAGCGCGGCGTTCTACGTCTTTCTCAAGTACGCCAAGCTCTACGAGCGAAAACTCAAGGCGCGCAGGCTTTGAGCGTCGACGGGCACCCGCGCGCGGCCTGACCGGTCAGGCGTTCCTGGTCGGCTTCAATTCATCAACGGAACTGAATAACTTAGGCGGTGCTTCATGAAGCGCCTGCTCGTCTATATCCGGCGGTACCGGCTCCGATACCTGATCGGGATCGCGTGCACGCTTGCGACCGCAACGCTGGCGATGCTCATCCCGCTGCTCATCCGCGATTCGATCAACGCGGTGCAGGCGGGCCGGAACACGGCCCTGAGCCGTTACGCGGGCGTGATGGGCGTTGCGGCGCTCGTGATGGGCGTGGTGCGATGGTTCTCGCGCTTCGTCATCTTCAACGCCGGCCGCGACATCGAATACGACATCCGCAATGATCTGTTCGCGCGCCTGGTGACGCTCGGACCCGACTTCTATCGCCGTCTGAAGACGGGAGACCTGATGTCGCGCATGGTCAATGATCTGAGCGCGGTGCGGATGCTGGTCGGGATCGGCGTGCTGACGTTCACCAACACGCCTCTCTATTACATCTACGCGCTGGCCTTCATGGCATCGCTCAACCTGCGGCTCACGCTCGCGTCGCTGGTGCCGTACTTCGTGATGCTTTACGCGATGCGCAAGCTGACGCGTGCGCTGATGGAGCGAAGCCTCAAGGTGCAGGAGGGTCTCGGCGCGATCGGCGCGAAGGTACAGGAGAGCCTGGCGGGAATCCACGTCGTCAAGGCCTACACGCTGGAGGAGCACGAGGGCGCACGGTTTCGCGCGCTCAACGACGAGTACAACCAAAACGGCCTTGCGCTCGCGCGGCTTCGCGGGGCGATCACGCCCATGATTCGCGGCGCAATCGCAAGTTCCGTGATGATAGTCCTCATCTACGGCGGCTCGCTCACGCTCGCGCATCGGCTGTCGATCGGAGACCTGGTCGCCTTCATGAGCTATCTCGGACAGCTCGCCTGGCCCACCATGTCGCTCGGCTGGATGCTGTCGATCTACCAGCGCGGAAAGGCCGCGATGAAGCGGCTGGAGGAAATTTTCGACGCGACGCCGACACCCGGAATCGAAGGACCGCGCGAACGGCTTCCCGTGGCGGGAGCCATCGAGTGGAACAACGTATCGTTCAGCTATTTCGCACACAACGGCCGCAGCCACGACGGCCAGCTTCGCTACGCGCTTCGCAATATCAGCGTCAAGGTTGGACCGGGCGAGAAGCTTGCGATCGTTGGCCGAACCGGTTCGGGCAAATCCACGATGATCAAGATGCTGACGCGGCTTATCGATCCGACCGAGGGAAGCGTGACGCTCGACGGGCGCGATCTGCGCGAATTGCCGCTTCGGGCGCTTCGGCGGACGGTCGGCGTCGTCCCACAGGAGCCGATGCTGTTCTCGGACACGCTCGCGCGCAATATCGCCTTCGGCACGCCGGATGCAGCCGCCGAGCAAATCGCCACCGCCGCCGCGGTCGCGGGTCTGGAATCCGATCTGGCAAGCCTTCCGGCCGGCCTTGACACGATTGTGGGCGAACGCGGAATGGCGCTTTCAGGCGGACAGAAACAGCGCGTTACGATCGCGCGTCTGCTCGTGTACGATCCCGCCGTCGTGGTGCTCGACGACGCGCTTTCAAGCGTCGACACGGAAACCGAGCGCGCCGTCCTCGCCAGCCTGTCAGAGACCGTGCGTGGACGGACGACCATCGTCGTAGCGCATCGCGCCTCCACCGTGCGCGACGCCGACCACATCATCGTGCTCGAGGACGGCGAGATAGCCGAGCGCGGAACCCATCAGGAGTTGATGGCGCGCAGGGGAATCTACGCCGAGCTTTTCCAGCGCCAACTCCTGGAAGAGGAGCTGGAACATTACTGAGAGATGCGGGAGAAGGCTGAACAGGATCTCGGTCAGGTTTACGACCTGAGGCTCATCCGATGGATCTGGACGTTCGTGCGTCCCTATGGACGGCTGTTCCTGTTCTCTCTCGTCCTGATGCCGCTCAATTCGGCGTTCGCGCTCGCGCAGCCCTACGTCGTGAAACTCACCATCGATATTTTCCTCGCCGCACGGCGGAGCGCGCCTCCCCGATGGCTCATCCCACTTTTCAGCGCGGCGGGAGGACACGGGCTGCTCGTGATGGGACTCGTCTACGGGGCCCTGCTTGCTGGAGAATTCGCGACCTTTTACGGGCAGTTCTATCTCACGATGATGGTCGCGCAATACAGCCTGTCGGATCTTCGCCTTGCGCTTTTCCGCCGTGTCGAGTTGCTGCCGATGGAATTTTTCGACAGGACGCCGGTCGGAAAGCTGGTCAGCCGGATGACCACCGATATCGACGCGATCAACGAGATGTTCGGCGCTGGCTCGCTGACCATCTTTATCGATCTGCTGACTCTCGCAGGCATCGTCGCGATCATGCTCGCGCTCAACGCGCGGCTTGCACTGTGGGCGCTGTGCGCGATCCCGCCCCTGCTTGTGATCATTAACTACTTCCGGGTCCGCTCGCGGCTCGTGTACCGCGCAATCCGCGACCGGCTCGCCGCAGTCAATGCCTATCTCTCGGAGGCGATCGGCGGGATGGCCGTTATCCAGCTGTTCACGCGCGACGACGTAAGCCGCGCCGAGTTCGACCGGCTCAACCGCCAAAGCCGCGACGCGCAGGTCAAGGCGAACATATACGAGGCCGGGCTGTTTTCCGCGGTCGAGTCCCTGAGCTGGGCGACCGTTGCGGTAATCCTCTGGTACGGCGGCGGGCAGGTGATGCACCGGATTATCGGGCTCGGAACGCTGGTCGCATTTATCGAATACGCGCGGATGTTCTTCATGCCGCTGCGCGACATGTCCACCAAGTACACGGTGCTCCAGTCGGCGCTGGCCGCGGCCGACCGTATCGAGTCGCTGATGGAGGAGCCGGTCGCGATCGAGAGCCCGCCCGTGCCGGTCCGAATCGAATCACCGCGCGGCTCGATCGTCTTCGAGCATGTGACGTTCGCCTACCGGCCGGGCGAACCCGTGCTGAAGGACCTGAGCTTCCGAGTCGAACCCGGCCAGAAGGTTGCAATCGTCGGACCGACCGGCTCGGGCAAGACGACGATTATCAAGCTGCTGAACCGCTTTTACGACGTGACCGGGGGACGAATACTGGTTGACGGGGTTGACGTGCGGGATTGGGACCTGTTCGAGCTGCGCCGCACGATAGGCCTGGTCCAGCAGGACGTTTTTCTCTTCTCCGGCAATGTTATGGACAACCTGCGGCTCGGACGAAGCGAGATGACCGAGGCCGAGATAACCGAGGCGCTCGCCAAGGCGCAGGCGCTGCGCTTCGTCGAGCGACTGCCGCGCGGACTCGGCGAGGAAATAAGCGAGCGAGGGGCTAACTTCTCTGCCGGTCAGCGGCAACTTTTGTCTTTCGCGCGCGCGATTGCCTACAATCCGCGAATCCTTGCGATGGACGAAGCGACCTCGAGCGTAGACAGTGAGACCGAGCGGCTCATCCAGCTCGCCCTCGAGGAACTGCTCGCCAATCGAACCGCGCTTATCGTCGCGCATCGCCTCTCGACGATCGAGCGGGCCGAACGAATCATGGTGTTGAGCAACGGTTCGCTGCGCGAGAGCGGCACCCATCAGGAGCTGCTCGCGATGCGCGGGCTTTACTTCAGGTTGTTCGAGCTTCAGTACTCCGCGGCTCCCGACCTGGCCGGCCAGGCCGCCGACTGATCGATTCACCGGACCGACCGTGCACAGCCCTTCCCGGATCCCCCGCCACGACTGGATTTCCGCTGCGCCGTCGTTCCAGGCGCGGATGACCGCGGGGCGCCTCGGCGCGACGCTTCGAATCCTTGCGCTCGTGGTCGCAGCCGTGATGCTCTCGGGGTGCAGCGGCGTGGCCTACGTTGCGCGGGCAGCCTACGAAGAAGGACGCATCCTGTGGAATCGAGAGCCAATAAACCAGGTTCTCGCCAGGCCCGGCCTCGACGCTTCGACGCGTGAGAAGCTCGAAACCGTTCTCCAGGTTCGCGAATTCGCCCGGGACCGGCTCGGGCTTTCGGTTGACGGCGCATACGCCACTGTCAGCCCCGTCGATCGCGGCGCGGTGGTGTACGTCGTGATGGCGGCACGGCGCGATTCGCTCAAGCCGTATCTGTGGTGGTTTCCGATCGTCGGCTACGTGCCCTACCGCGGATACTTCAGCGAAAGCCGCGCGCGGGCCGAGGCCGAAAGCATGGAGGCGAAGGGGTATGACACGCTGGTAAGGCCGGCGGTTGCGTTCTCGAGCCTCGGCTTCTTCGCCGATCCGCTGCTCTCCAACCTGCTCAAGCTCGACAGGGTGGTCCTCGCCGGCGTCATCATCCACGAGCTGTTCCACCGGACCTATTTCCTCGAAAGCGACGTGATGTTCGACGAATCGGCAGCCAACTTCGTGGGAACACGCGGCGCGGTCGATTTTTTCACGCAGACCGAGGGCGCGTCATCCGCGGATGCCAAAGCGGCGCGGGCCGTGTACGAGAGCAATCTCGTGTTTGCGCGCTTTCTGCTTCAGGCCGAGGCGAAGCTTCTCCGTCTTTATGGCAGCGGGCTGCCAAAAAACGAGATCCTCAAGCGCCGTAAAAGGGTGTTCACGGAAATCCAGGCCGATTACGCGAAGATCAAGCCCATGCTTTCGGGCCTGGAACGGTTCGACCTGGACAAGCATCCGCTGAATAACGCCGTGATGCTGAACTACATGCTCTACTTCCACGACCAGGGCAACTTCGCTGCCCTGGAAAGGCTCAATCACGACGATACTCGCGCCACGATCAGGCAGATCATCGATCTCGCCAAGCGCAATCCGTCCGATCCGTTTTACGCGATCTGGGAGGCAAGCCGGCCTGCGCTCTTGTCCCCCGCGCCGCTGCGCGCTAGCGCGTCGCGATAAGCTCCCTGAGCGCCCCGCAAAGCCTGTTCTCGAAGCCGCCGAAAAAATGATCGGCGCCCGGGATGAGCTTGAGGATTGCCGCGGGCCCAAGCCTGCGCGCAAGAGCCTCTAGCGCGTGCGCGGGGCAATAGTCGTCGCGGTCGCCCGCTATCAATACGATGCGTTTTCCGCTTTGGCCCGCCGCTGAAAAATCGCCCATTACGATCGGCAGCGCGATTGCCACTATCGTATCAACCTCGGCGAGCTCGGCCCCTGCCCGCATCGCAACCGCCGCTCCAAACGAATATCCGAGCATCGCAGCGCCCTGCCCCGCCACGCCCTCGCGCGCAAGCAGAAAGCGCATCGCTGCCTTTGCATCCTCGACTTCGCCGGCGCCGCCGCCGTACTCGCCGCCGCTTGCGCCCACGCCCCGGAAATTGAACCTGAGCGTCGCCATCCCCAGTTGCCACATGGCCTCGAGCGCCGCCTCCACCACGTTGTTGTACATCGAGCCGCCGTATTGCGGATGCGGATGGCAGATGACCGCCCCGCGCGCGGGGGTTGCGCCCACGGGAACGGCGATAAGCCCTTCGAGTTGCAGCTCGCCGCAGGGAATCCTGACGGATTCTTCCTTCATGATGACACCTTCCAGGATGACATGCTTCGAAAGTGGCGCGCGCGCCTCGACGCTCCGAAACCGTGCACGCGGCCGCTGCTATACTACAAAAGGTGACGCCCGGGGAAACTCCACGATTCGCGGCGGACCGGATGCTCGCGCGGCTGGCGCGATGGCTGAGACTGCTCGGCGCCGACACGATTTTCGACCCCAACCTTGGAGGTGCAGCGATGCTCGCGCGGGCACGGGCCGAAGGCCGCGTGATGCTGACGCGAGACAAGCGGCTTCGCACCGCACCCGACGTCCTTTATCTGGAGAGCAACGATTTTCGCGGCCAGCTTCGCGAGGTAATGCGACGCTATCCGTTCGACCGGGCGAAGGCCGGGTTCACGCGATGCTCGCGATGCAATTCGTTGCTCGTCGAGGTCGGGCGCGAAGCACTACGCCGGCGCGTTCCCCCGTTCGTCTATGCAAGCTTTGAGCGCTTTGCCGAATGTCCCGGATGCGGGCGAATCTACTGGGGCGCGACGCACCTCGAACGCATGACGCGCGAGATCGACAGGCTCGGACTCCCGGAGGCTCCTGATAAATCACAGCCTGATGCCCCTGTCTTGTCTTCCCGGCGAAAGAGCCAGGGAGAGGATTGAGAAACGAAGCCTTTTTACGCCGGGTACTCTGACTATCCCTCCATTCAGAGTGCGCTTGCCGCTTTTCTCGACATCGTTCCCGCAGTTCCGTGCTTCAACGGAAAATCTCAGGCATGGTTCAGCCATTGTAAAATCGGCTTCGGGTTCATTATAAGATAGGCCGGATATACAAGGCATGATTGCTAATAGCCCGCCAGAGGAAACCTCGATGAAGATGCGGGTTGCGATTCTCGCTGTCGTGCTGATTATTTTTGGCGCGATCAACGCCTTTGCGATCTCGCTTACCCTGCAGGGAATGAGTGGAGCGGCGCCCGGCGGCGCCGAAGCGCTGTACGCCAGCGACAGCAAGGGAAACCCGGTCGAGATTACAGAGGTCGGCGCACCGGCTCCCGGTGGCGGCATTATCAACGAGGTCGGAGTGCCAGCAATGATGGCCGACGGCCGGGTCCTGTTCGGCGCCGAAATCCTCAAGCCAGAGCCTGCACCATCCAGGGAAACGAAGACTCAAGCGCGAAGGGCTCACTGGACCATCTTTATCGCCAACCCCAATGCGCAGGCTCCGGCGCGTCTCACCCCCGCACTCGATACCCGGTCGGCGGTGGGATGCAGGCCCGAATTGTCCGGCGATCCCTATGCCGTGGCAGACGCCAACGGCGATATTGCATTCGTCTCCGCTGTCGCGGGCTCGAAAGCCGATGACGCCCTGTTCCTTTACTCTAACGGAACGCTTCGCTGCCTTGCGAAGTCGGGCGCCGTCACCAGCGAGGGCGATCGGCTCGCGGTGCTGAGCTTCGGAAGCCTCCAGATGGGCGAGCCAGGCGTGGTCGTTTTCGAGGGATGGCTCGATGCACCGCATCCCGGCCCCGGCCAGCGTCATCTGCAGGCGCTGCTGATGGCCTCAGCGCAGGGCGGGGTCAGCGAACTTGCGGTCGAGGGTCGTTATGGTCCCAATCACACGCGCTACAAGATCCCGTTCGGACTTCCCGCGGCACTGTCTTCGCCCCAAGGCACGCTTGTCGCGTTCACCGCAAGGACTCCGAGCGGCGCCGCGCTGTTTCTTTACGACGGAGCCAGCATGAGGCGCGTGCTGCCGACCGGGACGGACAGTCCGCTCGGCCCGGTTTCCTACCTGTCGCCGGGACGGCCGGGGCTGATGGCCGACGGAACCACGGCGGTGCTGGCGGCGTGCGCGAGAATACCGGTTATCTTCCGGCTCGAGCGCGGACGGATGAATCTCAGGCTCCAGCGCGGGCAAATCACCCCGCTCGGCGCAATAATCGAGTCGCTCGGAGACCCGCTGCTGACCGCTTCGGGCGCAATGTACGTCGGCGCAACCGATTCCGACGGCAACGAGCGGCTCTACGTCCTCAATCGCGACGACGCTTTCTTCGAGATCGGGGCGCCGGGGATTCTCTACCGCGCTGCTTTCAATCCGGGCGGCCGCCATCGCGTTTTCACTGGGACGTTGAGCGTCAATCAGCGCGGCGATTTCACATACCTCGGCACCAGGTAACCGCGCGGCTGGAAACCCGCGCCGGCAATTGCTAAACCCGGCTTCGGCGCGGGCCCGCTCGCTCGCGACCTTGGCCGCTCATCCGGGACGGTGCGATGGCTTCCAGAAACAAGTTTCTTTCGCTCGACCGCACGCTTTATGATTACGTAGTCGCGCACGGCCACAATGCCGATCCGCTGCTTCGCGAACTTGCCGAAGAGACCTCGCAACTGGGTCCGCTCTCGTCGATGCAGATCGCGCCCGAGCAGGGCACGATGATGGGCCTGCTTGCGCGCGCGATCGGCGCCCGCTCGGCAATCGAGGTTGGAACTTTCACGGGATACAGCTCGATATGCGTCGCACGCGCGCTTCCCGAGGATGGACGGATGCTCTGCCTCGACGTGAGCGAGCAATGGACCGCCGTTGCGCGGCGCTACTGGGAGCGCGCCGGTCTCACCCGGAGGATCACGCTGAAGCTGGGACCGGCGGCCGAGACGCTCGGCGCATTGCCTGTCCTGGAGACCTTCGACTTTGCCTTTATCGACGCGGACAAGGAAAACTATCTGCTCTATTACGAGGAAATCTTGAAACGGACGCGCCGCAACGGCCTTATCCTGGTGGACAACGTGCTCTGGAACGGACAGGTCGTGAACGAGAGCGATCAGACTTCGAGCACGCGCGCGATTCGCGAATTCAACGACTTTGTGGTTAACGACCAGCGGGTCGAAGCGGTCCTGGTCCCGGTCGCCGACGGGCTGACGATCGCGCGGAAGAAGTAAGGCCGGGTTTGCGCAGCGCTACTGCGGCGCGCCTCCTGCCGCAAACGTGCGCGTCAGGCCGACGACCTGCGCGCTTATCACGTTGCGGCACTGGAGAATCTGCCAGGGGCTTTCCGGGCGCTCCTGCGGATATGTGATACGCGCGTTCTTGCAGATTGCTGCGCGTTCGATTGCAAGCTCTCGCGCCGTAACCACGAGCTCGCCGCGCACGGTGCCCGCGGACTCGATGGTCTTGATCGCGTCGACGTGATCGTAGGCGAGGCGGCTCGGCTCGATCGTCTGCAGCGCCGGCATCACTACTTCGACCAGCGTTCCATTCGCGTCGCCTATCGAGGCGCGCGCGCTGGTGCGGCCGGATTCGAAATCGATCCTGCCGAGGGTGTTGGGATACCCCCGCTCAAAAATTCCCGCCGCGAGCGCTTTCGGACTGTCTGTCATGGAAGCCGCAACGAACGCGGCCGGCATCATGTTGAGCCGGCATCCGAGCGCAAGCGTCGCCTCGCGAAACGGTCCGATGGGACTTTCGGGATGATCGATCACGAACAGCCGGCAATAGGCGGGCGAGGTTCTGCAGAACTCGGGCGGCAGCCGGTCGAGCAGGACATCCTTGCGCACCTCGAAGTACACATTCAGCATCGTGGCGCCGGCGCACTTCCACGGCAGCGGCGGATACTCGACCCGCTGGTCCGGCAATTTCACCAGAAAGCTCTCGCGACTCGCTCTTCCAGGATCGGGCACGTTGCTGCTCCTGTGGAAACGGCAATTGAACCTTTCGCGAAACGCGCTCAGGTCGCCATTGGGGGCGCCTCCGGCCCGCGGTCACCCGAGGTTCGCGCCTTTTCGCGCCGTTGGGCCGCCTTTTCGTCCGTGAATTCCGGCATCACGTACTTCGCGAACCGCTCCAGGCTCGCGAGCACCTTCTTCTGCGGAATCGCCTGGTCGTAGTTGATCAGCATCACGACCCGCTCGACGCCGACCTCCTCCCAATAGCGCAGGTTTTCGATGATCTCCTCCGGCGAGCCGACCGGAAAGCCCTCGCGCAACGAGAATATCTCGGCCTGGCTGAGCAATGCGGTCGCGTTGGCCTGCGCGGTGTAGGCGTGCGACGGATAGATTCCGCCAAGTCCGAGAAGATGGGCCGCGGACTGAAAGAACTGGAACGCGGCGGCGCCGCCCACCGCCTTGGCCTCATAAGGGTCCTCGCCGCAGTAGAGCCAGCTCGCGGCGTTGACCTGATTGTTCACGAATTTCCCGACCGGATCGCAATGCCTGATGATGCGCCGATAGTCGGCGACCAACCGCTTGTAGTCAGCCGGCGTCCCGAGCGTCACACCGAGCATCCCGATTCCCCGTTCCGCCGCCTGCACCGCCGTCTCGGGCGAGGAAACCGCGACCCACATCGGAGGATGCGGCTCCTGGATGGGCTTCGGCAGGACGTTGCGCGGCGGCATCGAGAAGTACTTCCCGTGCCACTCAAACTCCTCCTCGGTCCACATCTTCGGAATCGCGCGGATGACTTCGTCCCACATCTCCTTGGTCGAGTCGGGATCGATTCCGAACGCGCCGACCTCGGTCCAGGTGGCCGAGCGCCCGGTGCCGAATTCGAGCCTTCCGCCGGAGATCAGATCGAGCGCAGCGGCACGCTCGGCGATTCGCGCCGGATGGTTCATCGGCGGCAGGCATACCGCGATTCCCTGGCCGATACGGATGCGCTTGGTGCGCGCGGCGGCGGCGGCAAGAAAAACCTCTGGCGCGGACGAATGGGAATACTCTTCGAGAAAATGATGCTCGACTTCCCAGACCTGGTCGAAGCCAAGTTCGTCGGCAAGCTCGATCTGCTCGAGCGCCTGCTCGTAGGCACGCAGTTCAGATTGACGGCTCCACGGCTTCGCGACCGAATGTTCGTAGAAGATGCCGAATTTCATGCCGACGCTCCTCAGTGTACTTTCTGCAGGCTCGGGCAGAAGCCGAGCCCGACGGTGCCCTTGCCGCAGTATGCCCCGGCGGACGGCCCCAGTTCCGTAATCAGCAGACGGGCGCATTGCAGCCGCTCGCGCGCTCTGGCTGCGAGCGCTTGGGCGCCTTCGGGGTTCGCGCCGTGGGTCACGATCACGATCGCCTCCGCCCCGGCGAGCTCCTCCGCGGCAAGATCGAGCATCCGCGCGACATTCTCTGCCTGGGTCCTTGCCTTGCCGACCACCGCGACGCGGCCCCATACCCGAACCAGCGGCAGCATCCCTGAAAGCGGCCCCACGTTCATCTCGTAGAGCGAGATACGGCCGTCGCGTTCGAGGTATTCGCTGGTCGCCGGCGCATAATAGCTGTTGACCTGGGCGGTCGCCTCTTCAAGCGCCGCGACGATCTCGCCGAGCGATGCTCCTCGAAGCGCCATATCGGAGGCACCCAGACACATCGCGGCCAGTCCGGTCAGCGCCCTGCCCGTGTTCATCACCTCGACTTCGATCCGGTAGTCACGCCTGGCGACCACCGCCGCGGAATAGGCGGCCGTGTAGGTCGAACACGACTCGAACGGATTGATGAGGCAGAGCACCTTTTCGGCGCGTTCGTGCGCCTTGCGATAGGCGGCGAGGAAATCAGCCGGCATCGCTGCGGCTATCGTCGGCAGGCGCGGCTCGGTCTTGAGACGCGCATAGAAGTCGGGGCGCGCGAGCGCGTCGTCGCGAAAGAACTCGGTGGAAAAGGCGACCTGCAGCGGCGCGATCCCAATACCGGCGCGCGCGAGTTCGTCCCGAGGCAGATCGATGCTGCTGTCGCTAACGATGGAAACCTGTTGGTTCACAGCGGCGCCTACCACTCGTTAGTTTCCCTAGCCCATAGCCCGCTCCATACCGTTCGGTCAAGTGAACAGCGATGACGGCCGCCGCCCTCGTTGCCCGGTTTGGCGCCGCTCACGCCGCCGGCCGAGGGCCGGTTGGAGCGCTTCGCGTGGCACGCTAAACTCGAGCGGGCGGCGGGAACCGGCCGCTCATCAGGCGACTTCAGAAATGGACGAACGCTACGACCCGAAAACTATCGAACCCAAGTGGCAGCAGGACTGGGAGCGGCGCAATCTCTATCTGACCCGCGAGGATCCCGGCCGGCCAAAGTTCTACGTGCTCGAGATGTTCCCCTATCCTTCCGGAGCGGGTCTCTCGGTCGGCCATCTGCACAACTACGTTCCGTGCGACGTCGTCGGGCGGTACAAGCGGATGGCAGGGTTCAACGTTCTGCACCCGATGGGGTGGGACGCCTTTGGATTGCCAGCCGAGAACGAAGCGCTGCTCAAGCAGTCGCATCCGGCCGAAACGGTTCCGCGGTACGCGGCAAATTTCAAGCGCCAGTTGATAACTTCCGGATGCGCGTACGACTGGACCCGTGAGATAAATTCCTCCTCTCCCGAGTACTATAAGTGGACACAGTGGTTCTTCCTGCTGCTGTACAAGCGCGGACTCGCCTATCGCGCGCTCGGCTCGCAATGGTGGTGCGACAAGTGCCGCACAATCCTCGCCAATGAGCAGGTGGTCAACGGATGCTGCTGGCGGCACACTGATACCCCCGTCAGCAAGAAGGATCTTGAGCAGTGGTACATCCGAATAACCGCATATGCCGATCGCCTGCTTGACGACCTGGAGGACATCGACTGGCCCGAGCCGATAAAGCTGATGCAGCGCAACTGGATTGGCCGCTCGGAAGGTGCCGAGCTGGCTTTCCCCGTCACCGGCCATCCCGGCCGCGAGGTGCGCTTCTTCACCACCCGGCCCGACACCGTCTTCGGCGTCTCGTTCATGGTGCTCGCCCCCGAGCATCCGCTGGTCGCGGAAATCACCACGCCCGAAAATCGCGCGGCGGTCGAGGAATACGTCTCGCAGGCACGCCGCCAGAGCGAGATCGAGCGGATGTCCACGGTGAAGGAAAAGACCGGAGTATTTACCGGGGCCTACGCACGCAACCTGTTCACCAACAAGGACATCCCGATCTGGATCGCCGACTACGTTCTGATGGGCTACGGAACTGGCGCGATCATGGCGGCGCCGGGCGAGGATCAGCGCGACTACGAGTTCGCGCGCAAGTACGGCCTGGAGATTCCGCGCGTCACCGCGCCCGAGGACGGCAGCCCGACACCCGAGGACCGCGCCTTCACGGAACACGGCGTAGCGATCAACTCGGGCTTTCTTGACGGAATGAAAACCGCCGACGCTATAAAGGCGGTCTGCCGCTACGCCGAAGACAAGAGGATCGGCAAGCCCACCGTTACTTACCGGATGCGCGACTGGCTGATCTCGCGCCAGCGCTACTGGGGCGCGCCGATCCCGATGATCTACTGCAAGGGCGCATGCGGGATCGTTGCGGTTCCCGAGGAGCAGCTTCCGGTCCGGCTGCCCGCGATGAAGGAATACCAGCCGTCGGGAACGGGCCGCTCACCCCTTGCCAACGTGCCGGAGTTCGTAAACACGACCTGCCCGAAATGCGGCGGCCCCGCCGAGCGCGAAACCGACACGCTCGACGGCTTCGCATGCTCGTCGTGGTACTTCCTGCGCTTCGCTTCACCGCACGAGGACAAGGCTCCGTTCGATCGCAAGGCTGTCGATTACTGGCTCCCGGTCGATCTCTACGTCGGCGGCGCCGAGCATGCCGTGATGCATCTGCTGTACGCGCGGATGTGGACCAAGGTGATGTACGACGCGGGGATGCTCGGCTTCAAGGAGCCGTTCCCCGTGCTGCGCAACCAGGGGATGGTATGGGCAGCCGACGGACAGAAGATGTCCAAGTCCAAGGGCAACGTCGTGACGCCCGACGCGATGATCGAGAAGTATGGCGCCGACGCTTTAAGGCTCTGGGAACTCTTCATGGGTCCGTTCGACGAGCCAACCAACTGGAACGAGGACGGCGTCGCCGCAACCGAGCGCTATCTCGGGCGCGTGTGGACGATGGTGCGCCGGTACGTTGAAGCCGGTGCGCCCGAAGGCAATCCCGGCGCCGAAACCCTCAAGCGCGCGCACAAAACCATCCGCACCGTCACCGATCATATCGAGCGTCTCAGGTTCAACACCGCAGTCGCGGCGCTGATGGATCAGCTGAACTATCTCGCCAGGCTCAAGCCCGAGGAAGCGGGACGCTTTGCGATCGAGTCGTACGTGCTGATGCTGGCGCCGATGGCGCCGCATATGTGCGAAGAAATGTGGCGCGCGCTCGGACACGACGCGTCGATTCACCTGGAGCCGTGGCCGCGTTTCGACCCCGAGCTGACCCGCGAAGAAACCGCAACCGTGGTGGTGCAGATTAACGGCAAGGTGCGCGACAGGCTCGAAGTCGCGATTGGCACCCCGGAGGACGAAATTCGCGCGATGGCGCTTTCGAGCGGGAACGTCAAAAAATATCTCGGCGGCAAAACGCCCCGCAAGGTGATTTACGTGCCGAACAAGCTGCTGAGCATCGTGGCCTGAGTCAGGCAAGGCGCGATGCGCCAGCCAAACCGGCGCACTCAGGACGCGGCTCGCAGCCGGCTGAAGCCGGCTTCGAGATCCGCGATCAGGTCCTCGGGATTCTCAAGCCCCGCGTGAATCCTGATGCACCATCGGTCTTCGCTCTCCGGCGTTCCCGGCCGGTAGCGACTTATCCGAAACGGCGCAGCGAGGCTCTCGAATCCGCCCCACGAGTAGCCCATCGCGAAGAACCTGAGCCCGTCGAGCATCGCGGCCAGCGCCTGCCTGGTGACGCCCGGCTTGAAGCTGAAGGCGAACAGTCCCGAGGCGCCGAGAAAGTCGCGCTTCCACAGCGCGTGGCCGGGAGCGTCTTCGAGCGCGGGATGCAGCACGCTCTCGACCTCGGGCTGCGTCCTGAGGAAACGGGCCAGCGCGAGGCCGTTGCGCTGATGCGCCGCAAGCCGCACCGCAAGGGTTCGTATCCCGCGACTCGCGAGATAGATGTCGTCCGGCCCGGCCATCTGGCCGAGTTCCCGATGCGCCTTCCTGAGCGCGTGCCATAGCGGTTCCGTGCAGGTGATCGTTCCAAGCATCGCGTCCGAATGTCCCACGATGTATTTGGTCGCCGCCTGGATCGAAACGTCAACGCCGTGCTCGAAGGGCTTGAAGAACAGGGGCGACGCCCACGTGTTGTCCATAAGCACCAGCGCGCCGCGCTCGTGCGCCGCGCGCGCAATCGCCGCAACGTCCTGCACCTCGAAGAGCCCGCTTGAAGGCGACTCGACATAGACCACGCGCGTGTTCGGGCGGATCATCCGGGCGATATCCGCGCCGATAAGAGGGTCGTACAGGGTCGTCTCGACGCCGAATTTTTTCAGGATCGATTCGCAGAAGCGAATCGTCGGCCCGTAGGCGCCCGCAGTCAGCAGCAGATGGTCGCCCGCGGCAAGAAACGCCGTCAGCGCGGTCGTGATTGCCGCAAGGCCCGACGGCGCGAGTCGGCAATGCGCGCCGCCTTCAAGCCGCGCAACCGCCTCCTCCAGCGACGCGCTTGTCGGAGTGCCGAGCCGCCCGTAGGCGAAGCGGAATTCGGCGGGCTCGTCGGCTGCGGCCTCGAACTCCGCGAAGGTTTTGAAAACGATTGTCGACGCGCGATAGACCGGAGTGTTGACCGCGCCGTAATGGGCGTGCGGATGGCGGCCCGCAACGACCGCGATTGTATCGTCCTTCATGGCGATAGTTGTGCTTCAGGATGCCCGGGCGGCACAAGTCCGGCGTGCCGCGCGGCCCTTGAAGGCGCCGCGGCAGCGTGCGATCCTGCCGCGCGGAACCAATAATCGCGGTGTTTGCCTTCGGGCACATGGATAAAGGAGTCCTACCCAAAATGGCCGAGCAGGTACTCACGGTCGCGCGCAATCAGAATTACGCCGTTCTCACCCTCAATCGTCCCGAGAAGCGCAACGCGCTCAATCAGCCGGTGATCGACGCCCTCAACGCGGCGCTCGCCGAATTCGAAAACGACAAGGAAATCCGTGCGCTGCTGATCCGCGGCGAAGGCTCGAGCTTCTGCGCCGGCATCGACCTCAAAGAGGTTGACGAAGCGCAGGCCGGCCATAACCCGACTTCGCTCGAGTTCGTCTTCGGCCGCCTCGAGCGTTTTCCGGTCCCGACGATCGCGTCCATTCAGGGAGCGGCGCTCGCGGGCGGACTTGAGCTCGCCCTCCATTGCGACCTCCGCGTCGCCGCCGACAACGCGAAGCTCGGGATGACGCTCGGGCGCGTCGGCCTGATGGTGCCGTACGATTTCACGCGCAAGCTGATCGAAGTGTGCGGCTCGGCGAATACCGCGCGGATCCTTTACACCGCGGACATCTTTGGCGCGGAGGAAGGGCGCGCGATGGGCCTGGTTCACGAAGTTGTGCCCGCGGCGAAGCTCAAGGAACACTCGCACGCTCTGGCGGAAAAGGTCGCGGGCAACGCGCCGCTTTCGTTGCGCGCGATGAAGGCGACGGTGCGCCGATGCCTCAGCGAATCGTTCGACGCGTGGCATCAGGACCTGCTCGACATGGCGCGCAAGGTGCGTCAGAGCAAGGACGCGAAGGAAGGCGTGCGCGCCTTCCTCGAGAAGCGAAAACCCGTCTGGCGCGCCGAGTAGGCGTGCGCCGGTCTTGCTCCCGGACGGGCCGCGTTTGCCATGCGGCCCGTTGCATTTGCGGTGCAGAAATTGCCCTTGCCGCTTCTTTTCCAGAGCGATAACAACTCGACTCGGAGGTGCGGCCATGCCGATTCCCGAATACGCATCGCTCGACGGACTCGCGCTCGGCGAACTGGTCAGAAAGGGCGAGGTGACTGCGCTCGAACTGCTCGAAGAGGCGATCGCGCGCGTCGAGAAGCATAACTCCAGGCTCAACGCGATCGTTTACAAGTTCTACGAGCGGGCGCGCGAGATGGCCCGAAACGGCCGCGCGAGCGGCGCTCCGTTCGAGGGCGTCCCGCTTCTCCTGAAGGACATCCTTGGCGATTGCGCGGGCGTGCCGACCCGATGGGGCACAAGCTACGTTCCGGAAATCCCGGCGCCGGCCGATTGCGAACTCGTCTCGCGCTACAAGCGGGCGGGATTCATCCCGTTCGCCAAGACCAACGTGCCGGAGTTCGGCCTGGTGCCGACGACCGAGCCTCGCCTTTACGGACCGGCGCATAATCCCTGGAGCCTGGCCCATTCGACCGGCGGCTCAAGCGGCGGCTCGGCGGCGGCAGTGGCGGCCGGAATCGTGCCGATCGCACACGCCAACGACGGTGGCGGCTCAATCCGTATCCCGGCCGCCTGTTGCGGGCTGGTCGGGCTAAAGCCGACGCGCGGGCGCAATTCGCTTGCACCGATGGCCGGCGACCTCATCAACGGACTCATAGTCGAACACGTGGTGACGCGCACGGTGCGCGACTCGGCCGCGGTGCTCGACGCGACCGCCGGAGCGGTGCCGGGCGATCCGTATATCGCGCCGGCGCCAGCCAGGCCCTGGCTCGATGAAGTCTCCAATCCCCCGGGGCGGCTTCGGATCGCGTTCCACACCAGGGCGCTCGACGGCGGTCCGATTCATCCCGACGCCGCCGAAGCGGTAACCCGCGCGGCGAAACTTTGCGCCGAGCTTGGCCATGAAGTGACCGAAGACGCGCCCCGGATCGAGCTCATGGAGCTGATGCCGGACTTCACGGTGGTGTGGACGACCACGATCGCCTATTCGATCGAGAGCGCAAAGCGGCTGATTGGGCGCGAGCCCGAGCGCGAGCAGCTGGAAAGCCTGACCTGGAATCTCTACGAACTTGGCAAGGGAATCACGGCCGCGCAGTATCTCGTTGCGATAAACGGTTTGCAGCGGTTCTCGCACGGCTTCGCGCGATTTTTCGAAAAGTATGACCTGTGGATGACGCCGACGCTCGGGCGTCCGCCGGTCAAACTCGGCGAGATCGATCTGGCGAGCCCCAATGCCAACATGTTCAACCCGATTATCGCCGAGTTCGCGCATCTGAACCCGCTTTACAATGTGACCGGGCAGCCCGCGATCACGCTGCCGCTCCATTGGAACCGCGACGGGCTTCCGATGGGCGTGAGTTTCGGCGCACGATTCGGCGACGAAGCGACGCTGTTCCGGATCGCCGCGCAACTCGAGCAGGCCGCGCCCTGGAAGGATCGCAGACCTGCGGTGTGGGGCTAGCCGCGCGCGAGCGCCTTGCGTATCGCGGCGGCGCGTTCGAGCAGCGTGTTGGGGATATTGAGCGTGCCTGCGACGTTGGAATAGGGAAACAGCCGCGCGTTTATGTGCGCGTGAAGCGGAAGGCCCTCGCCCTGATGGATTTCGTAATCGAGCGGAAGCGGCCCGAGGACGCGCAGGATACGGTAAAGGCCTCTCGCAAAAGCCCGCAGCGCCGCGGGCTCCAGCTCGACGAGCAGTCCGCGGAACCCAGGCATCACGACGTCGTAGCTTCGCGGAAACGCCCCGATCGGACTTGCGTAAGTGATAACCCCGTCGGTGCTGTCGATGACAAGGCCGAGGCGCTCGAACAGGTCGAGCATCTCGTCCCACAGCCCCGGATGCTCGCGTTCGGCGCGCGCCTCGGCCAGGATTGCGGGCAGCGGCTCGGGCGAGCCGATTATCTGCTGATGGAGGTGCGGCTGCGAGGCGCCCGACTCGCGTCCCTGGTTCTTGCGCACGACCACCGAGCGAACGCTGGGATTCTCCATCGCGCGGCGCATTACGAACGCGTCGGTCGCGATGACCTGGGCGAAATGTTCCTCGCCGAGAATCCCGGTAAACAGCAGATCGCCGATCGAACGCGGACGGTCGATAAAATGACGCGGATCCTCGATAACGATGTAAGACTCGTTGCGTCCGCCGGTAAGCTGCTCGGGGATGCGCGGAAACAGGTTGTTGATGACGCGGATTATCCATCCCCGCCCGTCGCGCGACGGATCGCCCGTCCATCCGGGAACCTGTTCGCGCGACAGGCGGAAAAGTTCAGGCGTGGTCTGCGCCTCGTTGCCCGGGCAGAACGGGCAGACCGACTTTGCGCGGCGAACCTCCTCGTCGGTGAGCTCCGGCGCCTCCGGCCCGGGATGCTCATGCGCGCTCAAGGTAAAGGCGAAGCTCTTCCCGCGCACGTCAACGACGTAGGAGATTACGCCGGTCACCGGATTCTTGATCCATACCAGCGCGCCGTCACGAATTTCGTACTCGATACCCATCGAAAGCGTACTCACCTTTAACAACTGACGTGCGGGGTTTTCAACGCGAGCCTGCGTCCTGGCTGCGCGCGCCGTCCGGCTGGCGCTCCGGGAGCGGTCATGGTTGATTCGCCGCAGCTTTACCTTGACTTCTAAAATCAGTTACTCTATTGAGTTGATGGGAAGCGGCCCGAAAGGGCTACGGGACAAACTCGGGGACTGGAAACCCGCGCAAGCGGGCGCCAGCCCTTTTTTTTGGCCTCATGGAGTCGTTCTCGTCACGCTGATCTAAATAAGGTGCCACCAGTGAAGAAATATTTATTCACGCCGGGACCGGCTGCGGTACCTCCTGAAGTTCTGCTCGAGATGGCCCAGCCGATCATTCATCATCGCACCCCACAGTTTTCCGCGGTGCTTGACCAGGCGCGCGAGCGCCTGAAGCCGCTGTTCGGAACGGAGCAGGAAGTGATCCTGTTCGCCGCTTCGGGCACGGGCGCGATGGAGGCCGCGGTGGCGAACCTGCTCTCGCCGGGGGAGCACGCCATCTTCGTCAACGGCGGCAAGTTCGGCGAAAGATGGGGGAAACTGCTGAAGACGTTCGGGATGGTGCCCCACGAGATAAAGGTCGAATGGGGACGCGCGGTGCGCCCCGGCGAAGTCGAAGACGCGCTCAGGGCTAATCCCGAGGCACGCGCGGTTTTCGTGCAGGCGAGCGAGACTTCGACCTGCACGGTTCATCCGGTGGCCGAAATCGCGCAGGTAACCCGCGGTCGCGACGTTCTCCTGGTGGTCGACGGCATCACCTCGGTCGGCGTATTCGAGCAGAAGATGGACGAGTGGGGCGTCGACGCCCTGGTGACTGGAAGCCAGAAGGCGCTGATGCTGCCGCCGGGCCTCGGAATGATCGCGCTATCGCCGCGCGCCTGGGAGGCCGTGAAGAAAAGCAAGACGCCGCGCTTTTACTTCGATCTGAGCCGTGAGCTTAAAGCCCAGCGCGATGAGCACACCACCGCCTTCACGCCTGCCGTGTCGCTGATTTCGGGCCTCAACAAGTCGCTCGAGATGCTCCATGCGGAGGGACTCGAAAGGGTTTACGCGCGCCACAGGATAATGGCTGAAGCGACCCGCGACGCGGCGGGTGCGCTCGGACTCAAGCTCATTTCGCCCGACAGTCCGGCGCCGGGCGTAACCGGAATCATCGCGCCCGAAGGGATCGACACCGGCAAGGTGGTCAAGTACATGCGCGACACGCTCGGGGTGTCGGTGCAGGGCGGCCAGGATCAGATGAAGGGCCGCCTGGTGCGGATCGGGCACATGGGCAACTTAAGCCCGTTTGATATGCTGGTTGCGGTAAGCGCGCTTGAAATTGCCCTCCGGCATCAGGGAATGGACGTCAAAATGGGCGCCGGCGTAGCCGCCGTGCAGGCCCGTATAGCAAAGGGTGCATAGCCATAGATGGCGCAAAAGTTTCGCGTTCTTTTGAGTGACTCGTTGGCGGCCGCCGGAATCGACGTCCTGAAGAGCCATCCCGAGTTCGAAATCGACATCAAGACGGGCCTCAAGCCGCCTGAGCTTGCCGGGATAATCGGGCGCTACGACGCGCTCGTTATCCGCAGCGGCACCAAGGTCACGCACGAGATTATCGAACGCGCCGATTCGCTCAAGGTGATCGGACGGGCGGGCGTCGGCGTGGACAACGTCGATCTCGAAGCCGCGACCCGGCGCGGGATCGTGGTGATGAACAGCCCGACCGGCAACAGCGTTACCACCGCCGAGCACACCATCTCGATGATGATGGCGCTGGCGCGGCATATCCCGGCCGCGAACGCTGCGCTAAAGAACGGCAAATGGGAGCGCAACAAGTTCACCGGCGCGGAAGTCTGCAACAAGACGCTCGGCGTCATCGGCCTTGGCAACATCGGCCGTATCGTCGCCGATCGCGCGCTCGGCCTCAAGATGAAAGTGATCGGATTCGATCCGCTGATCACCGCCGAGGCCGCCTCGCGGATCGGCGTGGAGCTGGTCAGCCTTGACCAGTTATTCGAGCACTCCGATTTCATCACGGTTCACACCCCGCTAACCGACGATACGCGCGGGCTGGTCGGACGTGCGGCATTCGAGCGGATGAAAAAAGGCGTGCGGGTCATCAACTGCGCGCGCGGCGGTATCGTTGACGAGGACGCGCTGGTCGAGGCACTCAACTCCGGCAAGGTCGCAGGCGCGGCGCTCGACGTTTTCGTCCAGGAACCTCCTCCGGCGGACCATCCCCTGCTCAAGTTCGAGAACGTGATCGTGACGCCCCATCTTGGCGCCGCAACCGACGAGGCACAGGTGCAGGTGGCCGTCGAGATCGCCCATCAGGTGAGCGACTTCCTGCTCGAAGGGACGATCCGCAACGCGGTCAATATTCCGGCGCTGTCACCGAAGGAGATCGAGACGCTGGAACCGTACATGAAGCTCGCCGAGAAGCTCGGCCGCCTGGCCGCACAGCTCATCAGCGAGACGCCCAACCAGGTAACGGTCGGTTTCGCGGGCGACGCGGCGAGCCTCAAGACCGGTGTGATCGCTTCGGCGGTGCTGAAGGGACTACTCGGTTCGTTTCTCGACGAGCCGCTTAACTCCGTCAACGCGCCGTTTCTCGCCCGCGAGCGGGGAATCAACGTTACCGAGACCATCTCGCGCGAGAAGATCGATTACGTCAATATGCTCACTGTCACCGTGAGGAGCCAGGTCGGCGAGCACGAAGTGGCGGGCGCAGTGCTGGGCCGGGCGCCACGGATCGTGCGAATCGACGGCTACCGGGTCGAAGCGGTTCCCGAGGGTTATTTCCTGATGCTGCACAATCGCGACGTTCCCGGCGTGGTGGGAGCCGTCGGGACTATCCTCGGACAGTCGGGAATCAATATCGGGGGACTGGAGTTGGGACGGGATCGGATAGGCGGGATGGCGCTAAGCCTGGTTGAGGTCGATGAAGCCGTGCCCACCGCCGTGCTGGAGCGGCTCAAGACGATCCCCGCCATCACCACCGCTTCCCTGATCAAGCTCTGAGCTGCCTTGGGCGAAGGCGGGCAACCACAAAGCGGGCGCGCCATCGCTGTTCAGCGCGCCCGCCTCATCGGAAGACTCTATGAGAACAGTGGCGGTGGTAGGCTCGCAGTGGGGTGACGAAGGCAAGGGCAAAATCGTCGACCTGCTCGCGGCCGACGCGGACGTTGTGGTCCGCTTCCAGGGTGGAAACAATGCCGCCCATACGCTGGTCGTAAACGGCGAGAAGTTCATACTGCGGCTGGTGCCGTCGGGCGCCCTGCACGACGGCAAAGTATGCGTGATCGGCTCGGGAACCGTGGTCGATCCATTCGCGCTGCTCGAGGAGATCGACGCGCTCAAGAAGCGCTCCTACCTGAACGGCGAGGGCCGGCTTCGGCTCAGCTACGACGCGCATATCGTGATGCCGTATCATCGGGCGATCGACCGCGCGCGCGAGGCCCGGCTCGGCAAGGGCGCGATCGGAACGACCGGCTTTGGAATTGGCCCGGCTTATGAAGACAAGATGTCGCGGCAGGGACTGCGCTTCGACGATCTCGCGGATTGGAAGACCTTCCGCGAAAAGCTCGAACGCAACATCAAGGAAAAGAACCTCTATCTGAAGGCCGTCCTCAAGGCCAAACCAATTGACGGCGACGCGCTGATCGCCGCAACCAGCAAACTCCGCCGGCGCATCCTGCCCTATCTGTGCGACACCGGCGCGTTCGTTGCCGAGGCGGCCCGCGCCGGCAAGCGCATCCTGTTCGAGGGCGCGCACGGCACGATGCTCGACATCGATTACGGAACCTATCCGTTCGTGACCTCGTCGAACTGCGTCGCGAGCGCGGTATTCGCCGGCGGTGGACTGCCACCCGGACAGCTCGACGCGACGCTTGGGATCAGCAAGGCCTATGCAACCCGTGTCGGCTCCGGCCCCTTCCCGACCGAAATCCACGGCAGGCTCGGTGACAAACTTCGCAGCGAGGGCGGCGAGTTCGGAAGCGCCACCGGACGGCCACGGCGAATCGGATGGTTCGACGCAGTGCTCGCACGCTACGCGGTTCGGGTCAACGGGATGTGGGGGCTTGCGGTCACCAAGCTCGACGTCCTGAGCGGAATCGATCCGGTGAAGATCTGCGTCGGTTACATGGTCGGCAAGGAGCGCTACGACGAAATCCCGCCGGGGCGTCACGCGCTCGCCAAGGCCAAGCCACTGTACGAAGAGATGCCGGGATGGAGCGGCGGCCTGAACGGCGCGAAATCGCTTGAGGAGCTTCCGGCAAACGCGCGGCGCTACATCGAACGGCTCGGCCAGCTGACGGGAGTGCCGATCGCGATGGTCGGCGTGGGGGCCTCGCGCGACGCTACGATCGTGCTCAAAAATCCTTTCCGCGACTGAGTGACGGCGCACATTTTCCGAGGCCTTCCCTGCCGGTCATCCTGAGCGAAGTTTGCGGCGCGAACGATGACGGCGAACGAGGAGCGCCTGGCTGCGAGCCAGGCGTGCGACGGTGAAACTGGACCCCGGCGCCGGCGCTTGAGAAACCCATCGTCACGCTTTGGCCAGGATCACGGGCAGCCGCTTTTCCCAATCCGCGCGAGGCAAAGGGCGCGCTTGCGGCAGATTGTGCCGGGCCAATTTATTGGCCGCATGCGCCGACACTGTTCCGCCTCGCGATCGACCTGCTACGGCAAGCAGGATGCGGCGAGGCTTGAGAGCGCGACACCGCGCCGTCCCTGCCTTAGATCGTTGCGGTCGAACCCGTTGGTGCAGTAAGCGAACGATATTCCGGTCGCGGGGTCAGCCCAACCAATCTGTCCGCCGGCTCCGCCATGTCCGAAGGCGAGCGGCGAATTGGTCTTCCCAAAGCCGCGGAAATTCGCGAAACCGTCATCGCCCGCTATCCACACGCCCAGTGCCCTGTTGCATCGCACGTTGAAGACCGGGTCGCGCAGGTCGCCGCTTCGCACGATCAGCGCCTGCCTGAGCGTCTCGGGCTTCCAGAGCGGCTCGCCGTTGACCCCGCGATTGTGAAGCAGGCCCTGGTAGAAGAGCGCGAGGTCGCCAGCCGTGGTGATCCCGCCGCCGCCGGGAACGCCTGATGCGCGCGCGTCGGGATTGTTAAAGCCGAGTATGGCGGTTTCGGTAACTTCGGTTTGCGGCAGCGGCGGAAGTCCGAGTTTCTTTCGCTCCTCGTCGCTGAGAGGCTCGCCGACGTAAACTACATCGGCGACCCTGCCGTTAAGCTCGCGCGGCAGTCCCACGAAGAGCTCCGGCAGTCCCAGTGCAAGCGCGATCCGCTCGCGCACGAAATCGCGGAAGTCGCACCCTGAGCGCCGCTCGATTATTTCGGCGAGCACCCAGAAGCCGGAAGTCGGATGATACTCGTAGCGGCTTCCGACCGGCCACTCGAGCCGCCATTTCGAGAACCTCTCAAGCCGCTTTGCGCGGTCGTTCCATTCCGACTGGGGATACGGCGCGTTGGGAAAGCCGCCGACGTGGAGCATCACCTGCTCGACCGTGATGGCGTCCTTGCCGTTGGTGCCGAACTCGGGAATTATGGCGGCGACGCGCTCGCGCACGTCGAGTTTGCCCTCGCCGATAAGAATCCAGATCGCCGACGAGATAATCGCCTTGGTACAGGAGAAAATCGTGTATAGGGTCTCGTTGGTGGCGGGTTTATCGGCGCCGCCCTGCACCGCGCGTCCGAAGGTCTTCATCGCGGCGATTTTTCCGTTGCGTGCGATCGCAACCTGCGCCGACGGCAGGAGTCCCTCGCTGACTTCGCGCTCGGCGCGCTTGAGCAGCGCATCGACCTTCGCGGGATCGAGCCCGACCTCCCGTGGCTCTTCGGCAAAGAAACGAGTCTGCGGCATCGCGAATGTCCCCCTGGGGCGGATTCAGCCCAAGACTTAGCACATCTCGGCCCGCATGCGTCAGCGTGCCGCGGTGGGTCCCGGCGCGACCTCTATTGGGCGCAGATTTACGGGCCCTGGGCGGCAATCCATCCGGACCGCCCGGGAATTGTCTTTCGCACCACTTCGCACAGCGGAAGCTCGGCGCCGACAAGACGCCGGGCGATTTCTTCGAGCCGGACGAATTTTGCGCCGCGCTCTTTGAGCGCCCGCACCAGGCGGGCGAACGTTTCGAGCTGGCCCATCCCTTCGGTCTCGGCGTGGATCGTATGTACGTTGAGCGCGTCTTCCCTGAACTGGTCGAGGTAAAAGCGCAGCAACGAGTCGCCGCCCGAAAGCTCCGCGCGGCCCATCACTTCGTCAAGCGTCGGAAGCGTGGTTGGTATCTCGGGGGTGCGAATCACGCGCCCGTCGATAACGCATCGATAAGGCGCCACGCCGCGCGTGTCGCTCCGGTAGACGAGCCCGGCCTCGTCAAGCACGGCGAGCGCGACGGCGTTGGTGCGCCATCCGGGCGCCGCGAAACTTCTAGCGGGCTCGGAAAAGATGGCGCGATATGCTTCGAGCGCCTCGCCGACTTCGTCGCGGATTCCCGGCTCGCCGAGCTTGTCGATCCAGTCCTGCCACCGGACGTGATCATAGCCGTGAACGCCGACCTCGAAGCCCGCGCGCTTCAATTGCCGCATCAGTTCCGGATAGGCAAGCGCGATCGGGCGCGACGGAAGCAGCGTGCCCGAAAGCACGGTTCGAAGGCCGTACATCCGGACCGCCCGCGTGCGCAGCATCTTGGAGATGAAGCCGCGGTTGCGCAGCGCGCGGACGATGGCGCGCCCGGAGTTGTCCGGGCCCATCGCAACGAAGAACGTCGCCTCCACCTGCTCGCGTTCGAGCAACTGGCGAAGCCGCGGCACACCCTCGCCGAGCCCCTGATGGGTATCGACGTCGATCTTGAAGGCAACTTCCATGGCAGCAAAGCGTGGGCCGGCTCAGACGGCCTGCTGGCTGCGGAACCATTCCATCGAAAGCGCCGTACCTTCGCGCAGAGAGACCTTGGGCGACACGCCGAGCAGCGTCTTCATCTTCGTGTTGTCAGGAACGCGGCGCGGGATGTCCTCGTAGCTCTTGCCGTAAATCTCTTCCTGTTTGACGAACCTGATTTTCGACTTCGAGGGACCGAACAACTCGAGCATCAGCTTGGCGAACTCCAGCACCGAGGTCTCGACATTGGTGCCGATATTGATCGCATGGCCGTCGGCCTCGGACTTGAGCCCGGCGAGCATCGTGGCCTCGACCGCGTCGGTCACATAGGTGAAGCATCGCGTCTGGCTTCCGTCGCCGATAACCGTAAGATCGGCGCCCCGCAGCAACTGCCCCATGAAGATGGTGAACAGCCGTCCCACGTCAACCTTGTCCAGGCGCGGGCCGTAGACGTTGAAGTAGCGCAGCACGGTCACCGGAAGGCCGAGCTTATGGTAGGCGAAGCAGAAGTGTTCGCCCACGGCCTTGGAGGTCGAGTAACACCAGCGGTCGATAGTTGTCGCGCCCAGCACGCGGTCGTCGTCCTCGCGCCAGGGGACCTTGGGATTGCGGCCGTACACTTCCGAAGTCGAGCTGAACACCACCTTCTTGCCGTACTTGTACGCCGCCTTGAGCACGGTCTGGGTGCCGTTAACGTTGACGTTGAGCGTTTCGTACGGATCGGCGACGTAATGTTCGACGCCGACCACTGCCGCCAGGTGATAGATGAGATCGGCCTTGGCCGCGAGCCCGTCAACCAGTTCGGGATTAAGGACCGAGTCGTGAACGTAATGGAAGCGCGGGTTGTCGAGCAGATGGCGCACCTTGGCGATTGAGCCCATGTCGAGCACGAAGACCTCGTCGCCGCGTGCGATGAACGCGTCCGAAAGATGGGAGCCGAGAAATCCCGCTCCGCCGGTGATCAGAACCTTCATGGAACCTCCGCTATACGATTGCGCGCGGACGGTTCGCGCCCGCCGCAAGAAGCTCGCGCGCCGTACCTTCGGCCTCGCCTTCGAACTGAACGCGCGTGATGATAACTGTTCCCTCGCCCGCCGCGACTTCGACGCCGCCGTCGGGAGTTTCGTCGACGATAGTGCCGGCATGCGCGCGTGAACCGCTCTCTTCGCCGATAGTCGCGCTCCACACGAACAACTTGCGCCCGCCAGCGTAGCAGAACGCGCCCGGATACGGATGAGTCACGGCGCGAACCAGGTTGAAGATGCGCCGCGCGGGCCATCGCCAGTCTATACGCCCGTCCTCGGGACGACGCCGGCCGAAGTAACTCCCTGCGGACAGATCCTGGGGACGGCGCGGGGCGCGCCCGGATGCGATAAGCGGATGGAACTCGCGGATGAGGCTCGCGCCGAGCGGCACCAGCTTGTGATAGAGCGTCAGCGCCGTGTCGCGGTCCTCGATAGGGACCGCGCGCTGCGCGATGATATCGCCGGCGTCGGCCCGCGCGACCATCTGATGAAGTGTCACGCCCGCTTCGCGCTCACCGTTTACCAGCATCCAGTTGACCGGCGCCCTCCCCCGGTAGGCCGGAAGCAGCGAACCGTGAAGATTGTAAGCGCCGAGCGGCGCGAGCTTGAGCACCGCCTCGCTCAGCAGATGGCGGTAGTAGAAGGAATAGAGCACCGCAGGCCGCATCGCCGCAATCCGCGCCATCCATTGCCCGTCGATTCGCTCCGGCGTATGGACCGGTATCGAGTGGCGGCGCGCAAGTTCCGCGCACGAGCGCCACCAGATTTCCTCGCCTGGGTCGTCCTCGTGCGTGAAAAGCGCAACAATTGGCGCGCCGAGCGCGAGCAACGCCTCCATGCAGGCAAAGCCCATCTCGTGGTAAGCGAACAGGACGCAGTTGGCGCTTTTGACCGCTTCGTCGGGTGCGATGACCTTGGTCTCCAATCCGCGTCTTTATGCCTGCGGGTCGCCGTCCGAAACGCCGTGCACCGCACGAACGATATAGGTGGGGCGCCGGCGCACCTCGATATAGATGCGGCCCACGTACTCGCCGATAAGCCCGAGCGCGAGGAATATGAAGCCGACAAACAGGAACAGCACCGCGAAAAGCATCCACACCGCGCCTTCCTGCTGCGGCCCGTAGATTACGCGATGCGCAAAAAGGATCGCGGCGAAGAACGCGTCGAGAAAAAAGATGCCCAGACCCACCAGGCTCAGCGCCTGGATCGGAGCGAGGGAAAAGCCCGTGATGAGATTCAGGCTGAGCGTCGCCAGGCGCAGAAGATTGTACTTCGATTCGCCCGCGGCGCGCTCCGCGTGACGTACCGGAATCTCGGCGACGCGCTTGGCGAACGAATTGGCCAGCGCCGGAACGAACGCGGCCTTCTCGTCGCATTCCACCACCGTATCGACGATATGACGCCGATACGCCCGCAGCATGCACCCATAGTCGTGCATCGGGACGCCGACGATCGCCGAGGTCAGCCGATTGTGCATCCGCGAGGCGATTCGGCGGTACGGATGGTCATGGCGCTCCTCGCGCCATCCGCCGACCACGTCGTTGCCCGCATCGATCGCCTCGATAAGACGGGGTATCTCCTCGGGCGGATTCTGAAGGTCGGCGTCAAGCGTGACCACGATCGCGCCGCGCGACTGGCGAAAGCCGGCCAGGATGGCGGAATGCTGGCCGAAGTTGCGCGCCAGCTCCACCACACGCACCTGGCCGTCGGCCTGGGCGGCGAATTCGCGCAGGATCGCGAGCGACTGGTCAGACGAGCCGTCGTCAACGAAGACTACCTCCCACGCGCGGTCCAGTCCTTCGAGCACCGGCTTGAGCCGCGACCACAGCGCGCGCAGGTTCCCGGCCTCGTTGTAGACCGGGATAACAACCGAGACCAGTTCGGACGGCCGCTCGACCGCTTCACGTAGCGGCGAAATCTTGCCCTGGGTATTCAATCCGCGCCGACGAACATCCCGCCTCCGGTCTGCGAGAAACGGAAGCGGCTAAATTATTGATGAACGAGTCTAGTGCATTCTGACAAACCTGGACGGCTCGGGAAAGATAGCGGGCCTCGTCCTGGGGGACCGAAAGCCCGTAAAGAAGCTCTTCACGCGCTCCACAAAAAACCGCCGATCGACATCCGCGCTGTTGACCTGCCTCATCCGGCTCTTAAGACTGCAAGCGCATGAAGCCGTCGCGCCGGATTCTGCGCCTGTGCCTCATTACGGCCGCGGCGTTGCTGCTCTACCTTCCGGGGCTGGGCCGGCCCGCGCTCTGGGAACCCGACGAGGGCCGCTACGCCGAGATCGCGCGCGAAATGTACGCAAGCGGCGATTACGTGACACCGCGCGATGACTACGTGCGGTATTTCGAAAAACCGCCGCTCATGTACTGGGCCGAAACCGCCTCGATAGCGGTATTTGGCGCAAACGAATTCGCAGTACGGATGCCCGCCGCGCTTTGCAGCGCCGGGCAGGTGACCGTCGTCGCGGCGCTGGCGGACGTGATGTTGGGGCCTGCGGGGGCGCTGCTCGCCGCGGTGGCGCTTGCTTTAAGCCCGTTGTTTTTTGGCTTCGCCCGCTTCGCGACGCTTGATCCCGGCCTGTCGTTTTTCATGGTTGCCGCGCTTGCGGCCTTCTATGCGGCGGCGCACCGGGAGGATTTCGGCTCGGGCGCGGGACGGCGATGGTTTTGGGTCGCGGCCGCGATGCTCGCGATGGGCACTCTCACCAAGGGCCCGGTTGCGCTCCTGCTGGCGGGAGCGGTCGCTCTCGCCTGGCTCATCTCCGAGGGCCGCGCGCGCGAGGCGCTGCGGATGCCCTGGGTTTCCAGTATCGCGCTGTTCTGCGCGATAACCGTGCCATGGTTCGTGATGGTGGCGGAGCGGAATCCGGGATTTCTGCGCTTCTTTTTCATTCATGAGCACGTGGACCGCTACCTGGACTCAACCGAGCACGGATGGGGTCCCTGGTTTTTCGTGCCGATCGTGCTCGCGGGCACCTGGCCGTGGTTCTTTTTCGTTCCGTTGGGCGTGCGCGAGATGAGCCGCTCGGACGAGCGCAGTCGCTCCGATCTCCGCTTCCTGCTCATCTGGTTCGGACTGATATTCGTGTTCTTCTCGATTCCGCGCTCAAAGCTCGGCGAGTATATCCTGCCGGCAATTCCCCCGCTCGCGATCCTGGCGGGGCTCGGGATAAAGACGGCGCTCGGCTTCGACGCGGCGCGGATACGCAGGATGTTCGGATGGTTCGCGGCAATCAACCTCGCTCTAGCCAGCGGGGCGGCCGCCGCCCTGCTCGTCGCAGGCCATCGGCTGGGGCCGGCGCTGGTGCGCGACGGGCTCATGATAGCCGCGACGGTCGCGCTGACCGTGGTGATATGCCTGGCGATAGCATGGGACCGGCACGCGCGCACCGCCGTGCTTGCGCTGGCGCTCGGGATGGTGGTCACGATGGGGCTTGCGTCGCGGGCGCGCGAAGATGCAGCCGCGCTTTCCACCTACCGCAATCTGGCGCATCAGGCGGCGCGCCATCTGAAGCCTGGATGCGTGCTGGCCTCCTACCGCCATTTCGTGCAATCCCTGCCCTTCTACACGCACTATCGCGAAGCGCTGGTCTCGTTCCGCGGCGAACTGGCGCCGTTCTCCCGAAGTCCCGACGCGACCGCGAGCTTTATCCCGAACGATAACGACCTGAAGCGGCGATGGGCCTCGGGCGCCTGTATGGTCTTGATCGCGAACCGGCGCGACCTGCCCTATCTGCTGAGAGAACTCGCGCCGACGCCCACGGTCGTCGGATGCGAGGGGAAGAAGTTCGCTCTCGTGAACGACTCCGCGAGCACGCCCGACCCCGATTGCCAGGCACACGCGCCCGGGCCGTCTTCCCCTGCTCGCTAGCCTCGGCTGCGCCGATGCGCAACTATAGGCTCATAGCTGGGAAGTCCCTATGAACAGGCTTGCGATCTTGATGGCGGTGGTGGTGATGGTGGCGGGATTACTTGGCGGGTGCGCGGCGGTCGACCAGGGCAGCGCCCAGACCGCTCTCGCTTCAGGCCGGCTCGACGAGGCGGCGGCCGATATTCAGGCGGCTCTCGCTCACGACCCGGACAATCTTCAGCTAAAACACCTGGCGGCGGAAATTTTCACGCGTAGAGGCGTCAAATATTATCAGCAGGGCGCCATGATCGCGGCCTCTGACGATTTTCATCGCGCAGTTGACTATTATCCGACCTATGCGATGGCGTACGACTATCTGGGCATGATCGCCTTCCAACACCATAACTGGCAGGATGCGATCCGGTACGGGAGCAAGGCTGCCGGCCTGCAAGGCAAACCGGACCCCGGCTATGTGCAGATGGCGCGCGAGGAGTTGCGCAAACTTCAGTCCGGCGGCTTCCGACCTCACGGCCAGGCCCGCGGGCGGGGGACTAACTACTCGTACTGACCATGGGTGTCGGAGATAAGGTTCCCCCGGGGAAAGTCCCCGTGGCAGAGAGCAACCCCGAAAAGCCGGGCATCCAGGGCGACGCGAAGGCTGCAGCCGAACGTCCTGGCAAGGAGCAGCCGCTCGGACGGCTGATGTCGAGCGCGCGCGAGAGCCGCGGCCTTTCAGCCGCGGATGTCGCGCGCGAGGCGCACGTCCCCGAGCACTACGTCAGGATGATCGAGAGTGACGACTACTCGCTCATCGCCGATCAGCTCTACCTGCTGCCTTTCCTGCGACGCTACGCGCAATTCGTTGGCCTCGATCCCGAAGAGATAGCCGGCCGCTTCGTCCGCGACGTGCAACGGGCCGACGTGAGCGCGGCGCGGATGTCCGAGCCGATCCCGATGGCCGAACGCGGACAGCGTTCTGACCGTCGCATGATCGTCGCCGCGGCGCTGGCCCTCGCCTTCGCGCTGGTGGCCGCGGGGGTGGTGATCTGGCACGTGCGGACGCGCACCCACCCTGTTGCGGCGGTCCCTGCACCCGCCGCCGTGAGCGCCCCCAACGCGCATCGGGCGCCGGCCGCGTCTCCATCGGCCGCGCCGATACCCGCCGGCCAATCGCCTGCGACCGTACGCTGAAAACTCTCCAATTTTCCGATCCACGGGAACAAATCGCCCGATTGCCTCGTCCGCCATCCTGAAGGCAATCACGCGCCGCGCACACACACTCTCGACACGCTTGCCTGGGCGGCCACGATGATTATTTTTCCCGGTGGAAATCGGCACTTCGCGAACAGGAGGTGACAAACGAGATGGCGACGGAACTTACCACCTGGTCACCGCTTCGGGAGTTGGATAATTTCCGGCGGAGCTTCGACGAAATGTTCGACCGGTTCACGAAGGACTGGTTTTCCGGGGACTGGATGCGCGTCAGGGGTCCTGCGATAGAATCCTGGATCGAGGACGGAACCCTTGTGGTGCGCGCCGACCTCCCGGGGGTCGATCCCAAGGACGTCGAGGTCACCGTTACGGGCGACACTCTGACCCTCAGGGGCAAGCGCGAACACATGGAAGAAAAGTCCGGGCGCGACTACTTCCATCGTGAAGTCTCCTACGGGAGCTTCGAACGCTCGATTTCGCTGCCCAAGGGCGTCAAGGCCGAGGAGATAAAGGCGACCTACAAGAACGGAGTCCTCGACCTCAGGATGCCGCTTCCGAAGGAACTCTCGGCGCGCAAGGTGCCAGTGACGGTCGAAACGGACGCGAAGCAGGCCTGATTCGCGCGTTATCGCAGATACGGGCGCACGCCGCTTCGGCGTGCGCCCGCCTTGTTAATGAAGGATGTCGTTGACGATCGATTCGGCGAGCAGTTCCTTGGCGACACGGATATCCTCGCCCGGATGAACCACGGCGACCAGCGTTATCTGGTCGGCTGAGTTGCTCGCCGAGGCCTGCGCCACGATTATCGTGTCGTACAGTTGCGCGGGCCCCGCGTTGCCGTGCGGGCCGAAGCGCGGCCCCGCTGGCGTGCTGAAAACCTGGTTTTGAGCCTGGTAGTCGCGGTACGCCTGCATCATCGGGTCCGCGTCGGGCTGAAGCTCCTGGCGCACGATATTGGCCGCGTACGGATCGATCCGCCCGCTTCCCGTATCGCCGATCGGAGGCGGCTGTTCCCCGGCTTCCTCCAGCAGCTTGGCCACCACCATCGGATCCCCCGGCCCGAGCTGCCCGAGGCTGACGCCCGGCCTCAGCAGATGCTGGCTCAGGTTGACAGTTACCGTGACCGGGTTGGCTGAATCCGTAGAGCCCAGGCGCCGCTCGGCGCGGAAATCCTGGTCAAGGACGTGCTGCATCGTCGCGTCGGTGGAAACCGCGAATAGCGGCGCACTCTCGGGCACCCGCAGCTTGCCCGAACTCCTGACCTCCACCGCCCGCGCCGGGGTCGCACCGGCGGCCACTGCCATCAGCGCCACGCACGCGACCGCAGCCTTCAGCATAAGCTTTCGCGCGCTCGCACACCGCATCAGTTTAATCGTTACCGATAGAACCGCGCCCTTCAATCATCCCCGGGGCGCATACCGCCTTTACGGCAGCTTGGCATTTATCACTTCCTGGGCCCGCGCGGCGCGCCAGTTTGCAAGCCGTTCGGCGAGCGCCCGGTCCTCGAGCGCCAGGATCGCAGCTGCGAACAGGCCCGCATTCGCCGCGCCGGCCTTGCCGATCGCCATCGTCGCAACCGGAACGCCCTTGGGCATCTGAACAATCGAGAGCAACGAGTCCATTCCGTTTAGCGAGGTCGTCGGCATCGGAACCCCGACTACCGGCAGCGTGGTCTTGGCGGCAAGCACACCGGCCAGATGGGCAGCGCCGCCCGCACCCGCAATAATCACCTTGAAGCCACGCTCGCGCGCCTTGGCTGCATATTCCAGGGCGAGGTCGGGAGTGCGGTGCGCCGACAACACCTTAACCTCATGTGGAACTTTAAGTTCTCCCATGGTCTCGCAGGCCGCCGCCATGTACTCGTAGTCGCTCTTGCTTCCCATGATCACCGCAACCAGCGGTTTTCCTTCACCCGCAACCATCGCGAACCAGGGCCTCCTTCGAACCCAAGATGCTACTAGTATCCGCCGCCGACACCAAGCTCCCCGGGTGCGAAACGCGACGCCTGCGCGTCGAGCCAAAGACGGCACATCTCTCCCGGTAGGAATGGCCCTTTGAATCGGGCACAATTGCTCAGGGATGGCGACTCCGATCCCCAGCAATGATTGTCCGCTGACGCTCGCCGAGGCAGCCCGCGCAACCGGTGGCGAGCTCTTCGGTCCCGGAGAGCGTTCCGCGCGCGGAGTCAGCGTCGACACGCGCTCGATGCGCGCGGGGGCGATCTTCGTCGCGCTGCTCGGGGTCGCCGACGGGCATCGCTATCTCGCGCAAGCGGCGCGGCGCGGTGCGGCAGCGGCGATCGTGAATCGCGGCCGGCGGATCGCGGAAATTCCGTGTATCGAGGTCGATGACACGCTTGAGGCGTTGGGCGCGCTCGCCCGCTTCCATCTCGCCCGCGAAAGGAAGGCGCGCCAGATACCTTCGATCGCAATCGGCGGAGCCGCGGGCAAGACCACCACGAAGGAAATCACGGCCGCGCTGATGCGCGCGATATACGGCCCGATTCTCGCCACTCCCGGCAATCTCAACAATCGTATCGGCGTCCCGATGACGCTGCTTACGCTCGCCCGCGAGCATCGCGCGATGGTGCTCGAATGCGGCACCAATACACGCGGCGAAATTCCGCGCCTCGCCGCCATCGTGGAGCCCGACGTCGCCATCGTCCTGAACGTGGACCTCGAGCACACCGAGGGACTCGGCACACTCGAAGACGTCGCCGACGAAGAGAGCGCCCTGATGCGCGGGGCCCGGCGCGCAGCGGTCTTTCCCGCGGGCGAGCCGATGCTTCAGGCGCGCGCGCCCGCTGGCCTTGAAACCGTGACCTTCGGCGCCAGCGCATCGGCCGACGTGCGGCTCGAGGAGCGCGCCACGGCGCGCGAGGGAAAGACGCGGATTCGCATCCGGCTTGCCCGCCGCCTGGTTGCGCCCGCAGCCGAACCGATCGTTGAAAGCGAGATCGCGATGCTTGGCGCGGCAGCAGCGATGAATTGCGCGGCCGCGGTTGCTGCGCTCGCCGCTCTGGCGGAACCCTGTCTCAGCGCGGAGAATCTGGCCGCGCTCGAGAGCGCGCTTTGCTCGATCGCGCCCGTGCCGGGACGGCTCTCGCTACGCAGGGCGCGCGGGCTCCTGGTAATCGACGATACCTACAACGCCAATCCTCGCTCGGTGCGGGCCGCGCTTGCGGCGGCTCGCGAGGCCGCTGACGGCCTCGGCGCGCGGCTGGTTATCGCGCTCGGCGACATGCTGGAGCTCGGGGAGCTTTCGCCGTCCGCCCACCTTGAGACCCTCACCGACGTTCTGCGTGTGCGCCCTTCGGTGCTGGTCGCGGTCGGACCCGAGATGGCGCGCGCCGTCGAGTCAACGCCGCGCGATCGGTTCTCCGCCGTCCAGGCGCTTCTTGCCGCCGACAGCGGCGAAGCGTCGCGCCTCGTGCGCGAGTCGGCGCGCCCGGGCGACGTCATCCTGGTCAAGGGCTCGCGCGGGATGGCGATGGAGCGGGTCGTCGAGGCATTGACCGCCTGAGCTCATTGGAAAGCCGCGCGAGCCTGGCAAGCCGCCGCTCCGTTGCCGCTCTTGCTCGCTGCCCAGGGGCCGCGCCTTCCCCTTACCATCCGAGCGCTATCGAGCCCGCGTACTGATTGAATCCTTCGCCGTTAGCCATCGCGTTGTAACGCCATTCCGCGCCTACTGAGGAGTGGTCGAGGATTCCCTGGATCGCCGGAACCTGAAGCCGTCCGAGCGAGAGTTCGGTGCCCAGACCGAATACGCCGCCCGCCTCGAAGTTAGCATCCGTGTGACGATAGCCGCTTCCGGCGACATTGCCCTTTACCACCACCGGCGTCGTCATCAGAGTGATCCACATCGAAGGTCCGGCGAGCACGTACGGTTTCACCCACGCGAGCTCAGGGTAGCCGAGCAGCGCGGGCTCAAGATGGTACTGCGCGGTAGGCTGAATCTCGACCGTGTCGAGCCAGGTGCTCTGAGCCCCGAGCGTGGGCACCAGGATACTTCCGAGGTTGGCGGTAGTGCTTGCATGGTTGCCCATGATCACGCCCGCCATCAACTCGCCGCTCAGGAAGCCGCCGGGAATTCCATCCTCGTGCGAGACCAAAAGGTGATTCAGGTAGGCGCCCCAGAAGAACCCGCCCGGCATCCCATATGGCGAGTCGCCCCATCCGGTGCGAAATCCCACCTCCACGGGCAGCTCGGACTGCTTGCGCTCGATCTGGGAAACGCGCTGCTTGAGCGCAGGAACCTCCTGCTGAAGGCTCGAAACCGGTTTTGCGGAGCCCTCGACCTGCTGCTTGAGTGCGTCGATTTCCGCCTTCTGAGCGGAGAGCCGGCTCTGGATAGCTCGATTCTGCTGCTCAAGCATCTGGTTCTGTTGCTCGAGCAATTCGAGCCGCTTCTCCAGTGCCCGACGCGACGCGCCCCCGCCAGCCAGTGCCGCTTTGGGCATCCATGCTGCGGTCATGACGATCACAGCTGCAGCCGTGAGAAATTTCCGACACATATCTATGCATCCCTCCAGGTCCTGGGTGTCGAGCCAGGCCCGGCCGCCTCTTCCGCATGAGCCGTGCCGAAGGCGCGCGCAGGTGACGCACAGCCCCACTATTAAAGAGAAATCAAGGCTGAATTGGACTATTTGTCATTGCGCTGGGCGATGGTTGGCAGCCCGAACCCGCGCCAAATTGATACCCTTTGCGCCACCCTCGTTTCCTTTGGAAACGTTACCGAGGGCTGAGCGGGGCCAACCGAATCCCGGGTTCAGTGAACGTGGCGATGGTGCAAGTCGGAGAGATGCGGATGGTCGTGCGTCAGCGGCGTGTGGCGATGGGGATGGGAATGCGGCTCGGTGGCAGGTGGGCAATGGGGGTGCAGGTGATGCTCGTCGTGGACGTGCAGATGCTCGTGCTCGAGTTCTTCATGGGTATGCAGATGGGCGTGACGCTCGCGCATCAGGAGCGCCACCCCGGCCGCCATCAGCACACCGCCCGTCCACTCGGAGACTCGTGGCGCCCTGCCAAACACAAAAACCGCAGCCATCGCTCCCATAAACGGCGCGGTGGCGAAGAAGGCGGCCTCCCGCGCGGAGCCGAGGATTCTGAGCGCCCTCATGTCGAGCACCAGGCTTGCCCCATAGCATAAAGCGCCGACCGCGAGCGCTCCTCCAAGGGCAGCGCCGGTGGGAATCCGGCAGCCAAGCGCCAACGCGACCGCCAGCGTGCACGCACCCGCGCCGAGCGTCTTGATGCGCGCGACCGCGACCGGATCGCGAAGCGATAGCCGCTGACTCAGATTGTTGTCGATGCCCCATGCGAGGCACGCGCCGGCAATCTCGGCGGCGCCAATCAGGTCACCGTGAAGTCTTCCCGGACCGAGACCGACGAGCGCCGCACCGCAGACAACTGCCGCGGCGGCGAGCGCTTCGAGCGCGCCCAGGTGTTCGCCGAAGAGCCCCACCGCGAGCAGGATCGTGAAGGCCGCCTCCAGGTTGAGCATCAACGCGACCGAAAGCGCCGACATCCGCTCAAGCCCGAGCAGCATCAACAGCGGCCCCGCGATTCCGCCCAGCACAATCACGCCCACGAGCAAGGGCCAATCTGCGCGCTGCAAACCGGCTTCCACTCGCTCGCGTCGCGCCACGCTCCAGATCGAGAGCGCCGCGCCAGCGCCGAGGTAGAGAATCGCCGACAGCGCGAGCGCTGAGGCCTCGGGAAGCAGCAGCTTGGCAAACGGAGCGCTCGAACCGAAAAGCGCAGCCGCGGCAAGGCCCGCCGAGATTCCGGCCAGTCTTTCGCCCGATTCGCCGCCCTGCGCCATCTTCAGCTTTCCATCGTCTCGGCCAAAGCCTTCAGGCTTGTGCGCTCTCCAATCACAACCAGATGGTCGCCTGCCTGAACCAGCGTGTCGGGGTCTGGAATCAGCGAGATGGCCTCGTTGGCGCGCTTCAGCGCCACGATCCTGAATTTGTGGGTCTCTTTCTCGATTGTGGCGATCGAGCGTCCGACCAGCGGGCTGTTGGCGCTGATGCGCAATTGTTCGAGATCGATCTCGGTGCCATGCCCGGGGGTGGCGAGCTCGAGGAAGTCCACCACCGAAGGACGCAGGATCGTCGCCGCCACGCGCATGCCGCCGCGTTGATAGGCGGATATCACATGGTCGGCACCCGCAAGCTTCAGCCGCCGCATCCCGCTCTCGCTCTCGCCGCGCGCGTGGATCATGGCGCGGCGATTCTTTTCACGCGCGGACAGCGTGATATAGACATTGTCGGCATCCGAACCGGTTGCGACCACGATTGCGCGGGCCTGGGCGATGCCGGCCTCTTCGAGCGCTTCGTCCCGGGTTGCGTCGGCGCACATATGCAGCACGTCGAGCCGAGAAAGCTCCTCATGCTTGGCGGGATCGGAGTCGATTACCACCAGCGGGATGGAATGGCGCAGGAGTTCCTCGACCACCACTCTGCCGAAACGCCCGAAGCCGCAAACTATCACGTGCTCCTGAAGTTCGTGAATCTTGCGCTGCATCGCGGTCACCCCCAGATATTCGCGCAGACGCCCCTCGATTAGGATCTCGGCCACCACCGCGAACAGGTAGAAGGCGTTTCCAACGCCGAAGATGATAAGCCATATCGTGAACAGGCGCGCGGCCGGACTGAGCGGCTTGACCTCACCGAAACCGACGGTCGAAATCGTGATGACGCTCATGTACAGCGCGTCGATGAGCGACATCTTCGCGATGAACATGTACCCGACCGTGCCGACGGTAGTAAGTGCGATGATCCCGGCCAGCGCAAGGACAAGACGGCGCGCCGGGCTCATCTCCGCGATAGAGCCAAGCGGGCCAGGTAACCGTCCTTCAGGGTTGCGTCTCGGCATGCGCGCCTTGCGACAAAGAACGGTATTATGTGACGCGCTTCTGCTCAACGGGACCACGCCCGCGCAGGCCGGTCACGCTCTCGCGGCGCCGGCCCGGCGGGCGCTGGCATGAGGAAAAGGACTGCGGGAATAACCGCTCAGAAGCCGATCGCTATCCAGTAGAAGCCCGGTTGTTTCGAGCTGCCGGTCGTGCTGCCGTCCCAGTCGAGGAAAAACGTGCCGCTGGTCGCCGTGTAGCTGACGGTCTCCATCACGCACTGGCCATACTTCGTGGCAGCCGCCGGGTTTGCGAGAAACGCGCCCGCCCATACGCATCCATTGGGAAACGCGATCGGCCACGCCACCTGATAGGGAGAATCGGAGGCGAGATCCGTTCCGATCGAGTACTGGCCCCACTGCACATAGGCGACCAGCTGACCGCGGTTGACGTCCTGGTAGGGAATCGCCAGGTATCCGTTCGCGCCCATCAGGCCCTTGAACAGACCGGTGAACGCCTGGAGCGCCGCGATATTGGCGATATTGGTCTGCTGGCGGCCGTACAGATACGCAGTGCGATTGGCAAGTTGCTGATGCGGTTGGTTGGAAACCCCTATCCCGCCGTAGCTGGCGCCTGCCGCCGCGCCTTCGACCGGATCGGTCGCCTGAATTTCGTAGACCTCGTTGGCGGTGAATGAGGGACTGTCAATCAACGTTGGCATCGCGATGCGTCTCCTAGAAGGTTAGCGTCCAGCTGCCCGAAAGGTTCATGCCGGAGGTAAAGGAGATCGGGCTGATGGTCTTGCGCGCCAACAGAACCGTGGGAGCGGTCGTCCCCGGCAGCGCAACCAAGGTGGGATTGGCAAGCAGTCCCAGTTCCTGGATAGTGATGCCGAGCGCACCGGAGTCGTAGGCGCCTTCGTTCGTCCACACTACCGTGCCGTCCGTGGTGGTTCCTCCCACGACGGCGCCGAAGGCGGGAGCGGCAGAGCCCGACGTCCCCGCGGTTGTGCACTTGTACCAGTAGCCGTTGCCTGGAGCGATCGTGGCGCCCAGAGCGTACGGGCTGTTTGCCGCCCAGGTGTTCGAGATGCTCGCGGCCGTGGTCAGGCTCCAGTTGAACTGTGCTGAACCCGGACCGGGGCTGGTGCCGTTCTCGGCGTGGCTGTCGAGCGCCTTGTAATACGACGGCGCGGTGAGCGCGGTATCGGTCAGCGAGGGTGCGGTTCCGTTCGAACCGAATCCGATCGCGGACGCGAACTGGTTGGCCCCGTCGCCGGCCAGCAGCGCGGCCAGCGCCGGCAGGCCGGAATTCACGAACAGGTTTTCTTCCTCGAGCGTGCGGAGCAGCCTTCCCCCGCGGTACAGGCTCAGACGCACGATTCCAACAGGCCTTCTCATTGTTATCCTCCTTGAAGAACCGCCACGCCGTTGAGAATCAGGGCACGGTCGGCCACAGCCGGTTCATCCGCGCCGTACGTGATCCCGCTATGCGCGTATTGTCCGTTGTATTGCGGCACAACCGGTCCGACCGCGTCCGCCAGCGGCAGCCCCGTCACCGAAAGCGTCTGGCCGCTGTCTCTGGCAACCGGCACCGTATCGAGCTGGTACTGAAGCACGCCCTCCAGCGTGAGTTTGTCGGACACCGACGGCGCGCTGTCGGCAAGCGGCGTTAGGGCAAACCAGACCGAGTCGAGCCATGCGCGCGCGGGCTTGAAAAAATTGACCACCGCGCCGATCGTCTCCGGAGCATTGCTTCCGACGAACTGTCCCATGCCGATCCCAATCACCACCCGGAACACGGCCCATCCCTGGCTTGCCGGATAAGCCGTACCGCCCCAGCTGCTCTGCCCCTCGAGCAGCGTCACGTTCGACCAGCCGAGCGCGGCGAGCGCGGTCTTAATCGCCCACGGCGTCCCGCGGTAGCGATGCAACTGGATAGCCGTCTTGAGAAGCGCGCGCTGGGCCGCGGACGCGGCCGACGCGCCCGCGGTATCCGGCGCGCCCTCGGTCAGCATGTCGACGTTGACGAGCGCGTCGATGTCCGTCAAGGCGTCAACACTCGCGTTGCTCGGCACCAAAAGCTGCCAAAGCGGCGACACGATGTCGAATTGCCAGGCCAGGAACGCAAGCGCGCTGTCCGGGACCGAGTCGATCCGGTAGACCAGCATCGGCGTCAGGTCGAGCACGTCCAGCCGCTCGATCAGCTCAAGAAGCGCCTGGCTTCGCTGATCATCTATGGAAGGCGGAATCGTCAGTTCAGCCATCGCAAGCCAACCCGTGTCTCAGCTCTTTTCGCTGCCAACCTGTTGCCCGAGGGTGATCGCCGTGCAGTTGGCCCATTGGCCCGGCGAGAGCTGGAGGTATGCCGGAGCCGTTAGCGAGACCTGGTACACGCCCGCCACCGACAGCGCGGCGATTATCTGGCTCGGCACGACGTCGCGCTGGATCTTCGACGCCAGTTGTATCGCGAACTCCTGCGCCGCCTGGTTCACCGCCGTCATCGTCGCCACAGGATCGGCGTCGGCGTAAAGCGTCACCGTGCCGGCGATTTGGTAATCAACTTCGGTGACGGGAAGCGCCGTTACCGTGTCGGTCAGTGGGCGAACCGTATCCGCGCTGAGCGCCGCCTCCACCTTTGCCAGCAGCGCCGCGCTCGCGATTGCGGCGCTGTTCGGCGCCGCCGCCGGTTGCACGGTTATTGGTCCGGTCAGCACGTACACGGTCACAGTTCCCGGAGCCGTGCTTCCGATCTGAACGTCAATTATCGAAGGGTCCACACCGAGCGCAAAAAACCGGTACGCACCCACCGGACCCGCCACGCTGAACTCGCTGGGCGCCGCCTGGATCCTCGCGCGCAGATGGTCGTCGGTTTCCGGGGCTGACCCGCCGGCGGTCGTGGTCGTGTTGGCGACGCTTGCGACCAGGGCGCTCGGATTCAGCTGCACGTTGACCTGGCCGGGCAGATACCCGTTGGCCGACGGCCCCGCCACGGTCGCCGTCGCTCCCACCGAGCCGGTCGTCGCACCCGCCGGTATCGTCAGGTCCGCGTTCGTCGTGAATACGAACTGTCCATCGCTGGTCCCCACCGCGGTGCCCGACGGGATCGTATATGCAACGGTGAGCGCGCTGGCGAGCGTGAACTGAAGCGTGGTCGTCGCGGGTTGCGCCGCAAGCCGCGTCACGCCCAAAAGCTGGCCCAGGTAGTCAAGCATCGGGAACTGCGCAAACGCGAGCAGATTCTGTTCGCCCGCATACTGGATCGCGTTGCGAACCAGAGACTCCCGATACGCGTACAGGTTTATCAGCAGGCGCTCGACCTGCGCCGGCTGCAAAACCCGGCCCGCAGCGGCCTCGAAGGCCGAAATCATGTCGGCCAGAATCAGATTCGGGTCGAGGCCGTCTGCGTCATCGACGAAGACCGGCGGCGGCAGCGTCGGGATTCCTGCACCCATTAGAAGCCTCCGGGGAATGTCACGGTCGTGGTCCGGGTGGGCGGCGTCGCGCTTGCGAGCCTGAGCGCCCACGTCACCGACACTTGCAGCTGCGCGCCCGCCTGGCCGCTATTCGCGGTCGCAGGCGCCGCATTTATCGCCACGATACTCACTCGCGGCTCCCACAGTGCAATCGCAGTACTCACTTCACGCACGATACCGGGAACGGCCGAGTTCATCGGATAGTCAATGTAACGCCAGATGTCGACCCCGAAAGTCGGACGAAGCACGTCCGAGCCTTTGGGCGTGGTCAGGATTATCCTGATGCACTGGTCGACGTCCTGAATCCCCTGCACCACTTCGCCGATCGCCCCCAGCTTGAGCGACCAGTCGGCCGAAGTGATATCCGCGAGCGTTGCCGCCTCTGCGCTCATGCGATCACCTGGCTCGGCGTGCCCGTATTTCCGCCTTGAGGATCGGGGTGAGCGTGTGAATTGTAGGTGTCGATGATCGTGTCGAGCGTGGTCTTGTGCTCCGAGGTCTCAAGCGCGATATCTCCCGCCGGGCAGCTGATAGTAAGCTGATGCGCACCGGCGTCATATATGATCTCGCCCCCGTCGGTAAACCTGATGCTGAGGACGTGCGCCGCCCGGTCGTACTCGAAGGCCGCGCCGTCCTTGAAGCCAAGATGAAACTTGTCGGCACTGGCGACCGGGACCGTGTCCGCCTGCGAGTAGATCGCGCCGAGCACGACTCCCGCCTCGTAATGCGCGTCCATTAGGCACACCACCTGCTCGCCGATATCGGGAATCCAGTAGACCTTGTCGTTCTGGGTCTTCTGCACCACGATCGGGAGCCAGTAGCTCGTCATTTGATCAAGGTCCGGGAACACGACCCGGACCCGCGCGGTGCTGACATCCTGCTGCTCGACGATCCCGACCCGCATCGGCCACGCCGCACGAATCTCTTCACTGGACACGCCGCACCTCCACGTCGGTGATGTAGCCGACCTCGCGGGCCATGTAATGGCGCGCGCTGCGTATCAGGTAAATCCCGTCGAAACTGCCGAACCCCGAGAGCGCTACGTTGTTACCGGCCGAGAGCGCGGTCGAACCGGGCGTCCTGAGCGCTCCTTCGACAAACCTGAGGTTGTTCGCGTGCAGAGCGGCGGCCGCCTTGAGAGCCGCCTGCTGTCCGTTCTCGCATCGCACGACGCGCTTCAGCGTGTCGCCCGTCGGCATCGGCGCCGCCGAATTCGCCGTCTGCGTGATGAGCCTCTTCATCGTGGGCTCCTGGTAGGCGACCTGCGCGGACTTGTAGATATGCCGCGTGCGGTTGCTGAAGCCGAACCTGAGCGTCTCGGCGCGCGTGAGGGTGTTCACCGGTTGCGCGCCCTCCAGCGCCGCGCGCGCATAGAACACCAGCGCGCTTCCCCGCACCGTGAACTCGAAATCATGCTCGGCGGCGAGCCGCTTGAGGAACTCCAGGTCGGTCTCGCCGTTCTGCGTGACGCGGTTAAACCTCACGTCCGCCGCGCCTGGCGCGCTCACCACCGAGTAGCCGTACTTCGCGGCTATCGTCGCCGCGATCCCGAGCAGGCTCTGGCCCTCGTAGCCCGCGCTATTCGCAGTGCGCATCGCGGGCGTGACGAACGCGGCCAGGCCGCGAATCGTGAATGCGTCGGGCGGGCCGGAGAGTTCGAGTTGATCGATCTCGAAATCGCCGCACGGCAGCATCGGCTCGCCCCGGTAGCCCATCATCAGGTTCACCCGGTCGCCGAGTCCCGGGTACCACGGACCCTGCCATCGCTGGTCGTGATCCTCGACCTCGATCTCGATCTCGCCGGAAAGCGCGTCGAGATGATCGATGTACGTGATACTCACGACCATGCGGGACACGTCCGCAGTGATATCCACGCCCTGGTAAGTGAGTATCCATTGCGGCGCGCGCACGGGATATGCAGTCGCCACTCCCATCGTCTCCCCGGTTTTACTGCGCCGCCTGCTGCTTCCACGGCGGCAGGTTGATGGCCACGGCCTGGTTTTGCTGGAGTATCGGGATTACCACGGTAAGCCCGGCCTCGAAGACCGGCTCTATCGGAACCGACGGGTTGGCCATGATTATCGGGCCATAGAGCGTGGGATTTCCGTAGTAGCGCCACGCCAGCAGGTCCCATCGTTCCCCCGCCGCGGTTATGTGCGTGATAAAGTTCGCCGCCGCCATCAGCTTAACGCGCTCCGAGTAATCGTCGCGGTCGAAATGTCACCCGGCTGCGCGCCCGGCGAACTCGGTCCGCTCGGCCCGCCAAGCGTGAGCATTGCCGAAACGCCCGCGGCGGCAAGCGTCGTCGTTCCGCTCGTGACAGCCTGCGGAGCTGGCGTGGTCAGCGAAGCGCCCGAGCCCGGGCCAACCGCTGCGGAGGCCAGCCCAAGCGGCGTAAAGTTGGGCACCGGCGGGAGGTTCGGGTCGAACGCGAGCGGCCATTCGCGCAGCACTATCCGCGCCCGTATCACGAGCGGGTCGCCCGCCGCCGAAAGCTGATGCGAGACCGCTCCGATCGCCGCGATCACGAAAAAACCGCGGAAGTCTCCATTGCCGAAGACCAGCGGCAGCGCCTCGTGGAGCGCCGCCGCCGTCTCCAGCTCGAAGAGCCGAAGCGCCGGGTCCGCCACTGCGCTGTGCAGCAGCATCTCGAACTCGAGCGTCTCCAGCCCGTCGGCGAGCCACTGCAGTTGCGGCGTGTTCTGGACCACGCGATGCTCGACGTAGTGGTACTGCCGCATCGAGGTGAAATTCTCCGGCGAACTCACGACCTCGAACACGATGTCTCCCAGGATCGCAAACACTGCCCTCGTATCCTCCTAGAATTGGGTCCTGAGCCGTTTCTCGCGCTCGCGCTCCCACTGCTCGTAAAGGGCGTCGCGATGGCGCCGGAGCACTTCGAGCAGCCGCTGTTCGAGTTCGAGCGTCGAGTCGGCGCGATTCAGTACCAAGGTCGGCGAGGAGTTGATCACGACAGGGGCCGGCAAAGCCGGATTCGAAATCCGCCCGCGCGGCTCGCCCGCGAGCGCCGGCACCGGGACAAGCGAAGGGACCGCCGGTATACGAAGGGTCGCCGCAAGCGCCGTTGCCCCGGGACCCCCACCCCCGGGCCTCACAACGCCGCGCGAATGCGCCGCGCGCCCGCCCTGCGCATCGCCCCGGCCGCGAAGTCCCGAGACCAGAAGGCCAACCGTGTTCCCCAGGCGCGCAAGCGCCCGATACATCAGGTCGCGACTCGCCGCGCGACGGCTCGCACCGGAAGCGGTCGCGCCTTCGCGCGCGGCTTCGCGCCCGCGCCGCTCACTTCCGTTCCCGATAGCCGCGTCCTCGCGCGCCGCCCGGCGCGCATCCGGCTCAAGCCCGGCGTGCCACGAGGCTTCGAGCGTGCGATGCACCGCGCGGGTTAGCCCGAGCGCCGAGTGCGACGCGCCGATTAGCGCCCACTTAGCATCGATCGCGCGCCTGACCGCCTCGTGCATCGTTGCACCCGGATTGTTTCTCGCACCGCGCCTCTCATCCGCATGGCGCGTCTCGCCCGGATGGCGCGGGCGCTCGGTCCGCCGCGGGTCTTCTCTGCGTCTATCGCGCACGCCCTCGCGCGAGGCCTGCGCTTGGGCGCGGCCCGATACCGTTTCGGCACCGTCGCGCGCCGGGCGCGGCCTTTTCGGTTCGACCGCGCGGGCAAGCGACACGGCAAGGCTGAGATTCTTGCGCGCGGGCGATTCGCTCGCCGCCGCGCGCATCGCCATTGTGCCAGCGCGACGCGCCTGGGCCGCCGCCGCTGCGGCGCGCTCGAGCGGACGCACGATGCGCCATCCGTGCCAGAGCCGCTCGGCGGCCATGACGAACGGACGGGTCTGCGCCGCCAGGTACGAGACCATCTCGAACCGCCCGAGCCCCTTGCGCGCTCGCGCATCGGCGGACGTCGCGCGAGCGCTCTCGTGGACGACGGTTCCCTGGCCCTTGTGCCGCTTTGCCATCCGGCTCTCCGTGCGCCTTTACGCGGCCGCGCGACCTGCAGACGGGCTGCGGCGCGAAGTCGCGATCTCGACCCGCATCGGGCGGCCCATCAGTTCCCTGCCGTTGAGTCCTTCGACGGCGCGTTCGCCGTCGCTATCATTGACCATCTCGACGAATCCGAAGCCGCGCGAGCGGCCGTCGAACCGGTCGCGCACCACTTCGGCGCGTTCGACCGGGCCGATTTCCAGGAAGGCATCGCGCAGCTCCTCGTCCGCCAGCGCGAAATTCAGATTGCCGACAAACAGACGCACACTCATTTTGATACGCCAGCTCCAATCAGTTTGCGGACAGACCGGTCATTTTCCGCGCCGTCGTCCTTTTTATTCGGCACTCCCTCCGCTCGCCGCCTTGGCTGTCGCGCGGTTGTATTCCTCGACCGCGTCGAGCCAGTAGGCGAGCTCCTCGTAATCCATCGCCTGAAGCTCGCCTACCGCGAATCCGAAGTGGACAAGGGCTGCGAAGGCGCCGGCGGAGGGAACTGAAAATTTTCGCCCGCCACCTCCGCCTGAAGGGCGAGAACGTCGCCGAGCTCCATATCAAGCACGTCTTCGTAAAGGATTTTCGCGCCGTCGATTTCGACCAGCTCCGCGATAAGCGCGAAAACCACCGCGCCCGGGTCGCCCGAGCCGCCCGCTGCGCGCTGCGCGCGCATCAGATCGCGGCCGAATCCCCGGCGCACGATCGCAGTCTTCCCCGAGGGCAAGGCCACGACGCGCCCGCCCGGCTCGGAGCCGACCTTTGCCGTCGCGCCGCCTATCTTTACTCCGTTTACGGAAATCTCTTCCGGTCCCATCGCTCGCTCTCCGGTCATCCTCAATCCGTTTCGCTCCGGACCCCATCGCCTCGTGGCAAATCACCGCCGCTCCCTCTCCCTTGTCTCGCCGGCGAAATGGCGCCGCAGAGGCTTGAGGAAGGTCGCTACCCCTTACCCGGTCGGTTCAAACCACGCTTGCGTTCAGGCCGCGTTTTCCGCTTCCTTTAACCCGCTGCTACCCGCCCAGGTTGACGCGGAACTGCGAGAGCTGATCGACGCCGCCCACCACGTAAACATTGGCGAAGACGTCGTAGAGATAGATCTGGGTGCCCGCGACGTAGAGTTCGCAGTGATAGACGCTGACTATCGACTGCGTCTCGACCATCGCCTGCTGTTTGAAACTGGAGACGCCCGCGTCCTTGAACACCCCGGTCATCAGGTATACGACGGGCAGCTCGGCGGAGCGCCCCTGGCTGGTGTACTGCTCGAGGCTTCCGCGCACCTGGAAGGAATGGGTCTGGAACGGGCTTGCGGCGACGGTCAGGGCCTGGGGATCGAAGGACGACCATCGGATACGCGCCTCGAGCTTGTCCACGCCGCTCCAAAGCTCGGCGGTGCCGGCCATCCCGAGGCCCTTGTAGTCGATCATCCGATGGCGAGGCTGGGGAATCTCGATCTCCTCCGCGCGGCCGAGAAGCCCCACTCCATCGATATATACATTGGCGTTGGTAAGTGAGTTTACCTGGATATTCATTTGCTCACCCTGCGAGTTCGTATTCGGACTTCGTGACTAACTGGCAGTACTCCCGGCGCTCTGAGGCGGCTCTGGCAAGCCTCTCGCCGCGGGCGCTTCGCGCCGCCCTCTCCCGGGGACGCCCGGGGGAATAAACAACGGGGTTCAAAACCCGCAATGCGCGCGAAGCCATAGCTCGCTCGACGCTCCGGTTACGCGCTGGCCGCGGCCGTCGAGGTCTGGGCGCTGGTCTGGCCGAGCTGCTGGAGCAGCGACACGTCGATGAAGGTCTGGAAGGTGATACGCTCGGCCGGCGGCGGCGGCATCACGTCCAGGCTGAAGACCAGCTGGCCGGCTGAAACCTGGGTGGGCGGATTCTGCGCCGGATCGAAGCTGGCCGAACCCGAAACCAGCGCCCCGCGCTGGATCAGCGTGCGCAGAAACGCGTTGACCGAGGCCAGGATCGCGGTAATCAGGGCGTTGGAGATCGGTTGGTCGATGAACTGCAGCATCGCCAGCTCCACCGACTCCTCGATCACGTCCATCGTGCGCCTGACGCTGATGAAATTGTCGGGCGCGGTCGAGGACGGATAGGCCGCCGAGCGGTTGCCCCACACTCTAAGCCCGGTGCCGAAGGCGTTGAAAACCGTCACGATACCTGCGGCGTTCAGGTTGTTCACGTCCGAGTTGGGATCGACCAGCGAGGCGTACAGGGGGACGTCGGGACCGAGGAGCGACTGGACCTCGGTGTTGGAAGGCGACCACCAGTAGCCGTTCTGCAGGTCCTTCTGCGCTATCGCTCCCGCCACCCATTGCGAGTACGGTCCCACTGCGGTTTGGTTGTAGTACTGGACAACCGGTGTTCCTGCCGCGCTCAGCGTCACTCCGGTTGGCACCAGGCCGGCGTCATAGAAGGTCTCCTGCGGGTAGCAGAGCACGGTGCGCTTGCTCGAGGTGTCGAACGCCTGCCCCGGGGTCGAGCGGTTGGCTATTGCGTTCGCGGGCGGAGTCGAGGGGGCCGAATCCACCAGCGCGATCGCGCGTATCTGATGGGCCATAGCGTCGAGCGCGCTCGCCACGTCGGCGTTCTGCGCGTAGCCCGGAGCGATCAGCACCTTGGCGAAGAAACCCATCGTGCCGTAAGTCGTCTGGAGCGCCTGGATTCCGGTGTAAGAGCCGCTTGCGACCGTGCCGATGATGTCCGAATCCTGCACCTTGGTCGGGTCGGCGTAGTTGAAGGAGACCAGCACGGTGGCGCCGGACGAGATGTGGCCGCCCGAGGCGGCCGGGATGAGCGTGATCACTCCGTTGACCGGATCGACCGTGTAGTCGGTGCCGGCGGTATAGGTGGTGCCGGCGGGATCGCTGGTGACGACCACGCTCGAGACGCCCATGTGGCCGAGATTGATAAGGCCTTGGGCGTTGAAGGTGAAGGCCGTGGCGGGAACTGCGGTGTAGTGTTTGGTCGGGTCGAACACGTTGATGACGATCGCCTGGCCCGCTCCCTGCTGCTGGATCGCCCAGAGCGCGTAAGGGATCGTATAGCCGCGCACGAGCGGACCGAAATTCGCCGCGTCGACCGCCGACGAGACCAGGGTGGGCGCGTTTACCGCCGGCGCGCTGGCGGGCGGCTCGACCGCCCAGGTCGGCGCGGTGCCGACCAGTCCGATCACGGCCGATTTGACCACCGTGACGGGCACCGGCCCGGTTCCGACCTCGATTACCTCGACTCCGTGTAAAAAGCTTGCTGGCATTGTTTCACCGTGTTTCCTTTCCGCGTTGAGGCTGCGCGCTCGCGCGGCGAATTGTCATGGGTCAGCACACCGGGCACGCGCGCGCCGCTACGAGGCGCTTGGCGCGCTCTGGCCGGCCAGCGCAATCGCGCTCTCCGAGTAGCTGTAGGCAACGTCAACCGTCGCACCCGCAGGAATCGATCCGGTCGAGAGCCAGGTGATGATTCCGTTGACCGGATCGAGCGTGTAGTCAGTACCCTGGAGGTAAATCTGTCCGCCGCCGAGCGCGCTTACCGTGAGCGAGATCACGTTGCCGTTGGGCAGCGCGATCTGGCCCTGGGCGTTGAAGGTGTAGGGCGCGGCGCCTGCGGTCACCGTGGTGTTGCCGGAACTGTCGAGCGCAACGCCCTTGACGAAGAGCGGGAAACTGTCGGCGCTCGACGGCTCGACCGCGACCGTGCTGAGCGCAAACGTGATCGTATAAATCCAGACCCCGCCGCGGCGGTCGCGCTCGATGAATTTTTCGCGCACCGGCCGCATCTTGCGCGCGCCGGGCGCCTTGAAGCCGGTGAGCGCCGCGCGCACCTGTTCGAGCAGCGCGTAGGCGCCCGGGCTGGTCCCGTCGGGCGCCGAGCCGACACCCCATCCGAGGTCACGCACGAGCAGCGTCACGTCGAATTCGAGCCGGCGCTCCTGGATGATCGCGTCGGAGTCGAGCAGGTCGCCGTAGGTCGCCCCGCGGTAAGTGACGAGCGCCGAGCCCACCGGATGGGTCATGCGGTAGGCCTTGGGCTGGTCGGGAAAATGGACGACTTCGATCGCGCTTATCTGCGAGGAGAGCTGCGCGACGAGTGCCGATTCGAGCGTCTCGATATCGAGCGGCGTCGGCGGCGAGTACTGCTGGCCGACCCAGGGCGTGTCAAGCGAAGTTGCCATCTGGTTTCTCGCCCTAAGCGCGTCGCGCTCAGAATCCCTTCAGGGTGTCGCGGCTGAAGACGCGCGCGGGCGCCTCGAGCACCTCGGCCACGGGCGATATCGCGGTCTCGTTTCCGTCGGCGGCGATCCCGAGCGTGAGTTCCCCCGCCGCCACCTTGGTCAGCATCGCGATCGCGCCCTCGTAGCGCTGGCGCGCGTCGGCGATGTCGTGCAGGGGTCTGAGCGCCTGCAGCCGGTACATCGCGATGTCGCTCGCGACGCGGTTGAGGACCTCGGGCGGGTCGGTAAGCGGAAGCGTGAAGCGGCCGCCCAGGTAACCGTCGATCTCGGCCGAAGCGTCGTTGAGCGCCTGCTGGAGCACGGTGGTGTTGACCGTCGTGGCGCTCGGATCATCGTTCGTGAGCTGCACGAGGTCGCGATTCGGATAGCGGTTGATCATGTCCTGGGGAGTCGCGTAACTCATCGAAAAACCTCACATCCCGATGCGGGCCACCGGCGCCTCGCCCCGGGCCCCCGCTCTCTTCCGCGCGGGAAGAGAGCCGGGGGCGCACCTATCAGTGGGGAGGGGAAGCTTCATGTGGACCGGCCTCAGGCCAGGTACTCGCTGACGATCAGGTCGGCGCTGTTCTTCCAGATATTGGTCGTCGCGACGGACGCGCTCGCGCCCGCGCCGACCATGAATTCGGAATGGAGGAGCTGGCGGGCGGTTTCCTCGAGCGCGGGCGGGACCAGCAGGTACACGCCCTTTCGGCTCGACAGCGATCCGAACGGCGCACCGCCGTCGGTCTTGAAGGAACGCATCGCGGCCCGCGCGGCGCCGTAGTTGGCGGGATTCGAGAGGTCGGTGTTGCTGGCGTAGGCAAGCTGCCAGAGTCCGACGCCGGTGTTGGCGCGGCCGTCAACCCCGTAGCGGAACTCGCGGCGGTTGAAGACCCCCTCGTCGGTGAGCGAGGTCATGCGGGTGACCGCGTACTCGCGCCGCAGCTGGAAGATGAACGGACGAATCGCGCGCGAAGCGTCGATAAGGAACCAGTATGGGCCGGTGCCGCTGCTGTTGATGTTCGACGCGGTCGAATCGGCGTCGGGGCGGCCCGCCGGTCCCACGGGATGAGTCGCGCTGAAGAATGGCTGCCCGTCGTAGCAGAGCACGCTCGAAGGATTGGCGACGGCGTTCTTGATCATCTGGAACAGCAGCATGTCGGGATGGACCTTGGTGTCCCATCCGAGCTGCTCGATGATCGGCTCGTAAACGCCGTAGGTATCGTCCTCGATATCGTTGCGGTCGATCGAGATGGTGTCCTCGAAGTTGCGGTTGACGATCGTGTAGGTGTGGGCTTCGAGCGCCTGGACGACGCGATCGCCCAGCCATTCGCGAAAGCGCGTGGTCCGGCCGAGCCACGGATAGGTGGTCTGACGGCTGGTCGAGCGCACGATCGAGCAGATCTGCTCGTAGTAGGAAGGCGGCTTGTCGAAGCCGCGCTGGAATACGACGTCGAAGCCGGTGAACAGTGCGGTCAGATTCTGAGGGGTTATCTCCATCGTGTGACTCCCTGAGTCGTATGGCTCTAGGCCGCGGGCGTGGACTGATGCCAGAAATCGACCCACACCTCGCCCGACGAATCGACGGCCACAACCTGGCCTGCGACCGCGTACTGCTGCACCGAGGCGCCCGAGGCGCGGTCGTTGGCGCTGACGTTGTTGTCGTCGATCGCGAAGCAGGGGCTTGCGACGGTGGCGTTGGTTATCGAACCGTCCTGGCCGAACAGGAAGACGCCCTTTCGCACCGCGATCTGGATCGCGCCCGCGGCGCCCGGGTTGTTGACCGCATTCTGGCCAGGGATTCCGTTGACCACGTACTCGGCGCGCCCGATCACCTTGAGCGCGTTGGCAGTGGTGCTGGTCGCCGAAGCGGGAACCGCGTTGCCGTTTGGGTCAATCGCCACCATCGAACCCAGGTAAATGGTGGTGTTAGCCTCGACCGGATAGACGCGGATTCGTCCGCCGTCGGCCATCTCGGGCGTGTTTCGTGAGCTGGTTAGTGCCGCCATTTTGCCATCCTTAAGCGTGACGCCCGCGCCGGGGCGCGGACGCGGGCTTGCTTAGAGTTCGCGCTGCGAGTTGTCCCGTATCTTGAGAAAATCGGCGCGACCCTGCTTGCGGCTGGCGAACTCGCCGGGAGAGACGCCGAGCTGCGAGCAAATCGCGTTTTCCACCGCGCTCAGCATCGCGCCGGCCTCGGGCGCCCTGGCGTGCGCCGCGCCGGGCGCGGCCGTCAGCATCTCGCCCGCAAGCATCGCGGGCTGACGCGCGACGAAGGCGCGAAACCCGTCCGGATCGGCAGCGCAGTAGGCGACCGCCCATTCGCGCTGGGCCGGAACCAGCTTGCCCGCGCGAATCGCCTCGTTGACGGCGTGCTCGGCCTTCTCGTGCGCGCGTTCGGCGCGCAGCGCGTTGAGCTCGGTCAGCGCCTTCTTCAACTCGGCGACGTCGACGTAGCGCGCCGGGTCGGCGGCGGCGGCGTTCTGCGCGGTCTCGCGCGCAGCGGCAGCCGCGGCGAGCAGGTTTCCGGTCGCCTCGAGGATTTTGTCGAACGAGGCGTCGGGACCGGTGTCGAGAAGCTGCCTGAGCTGGCTTAGAAAGTGATCAAACTGCTCCATTCTCCTGTCTTCCTCGTCTCCCGCCGCGCAAATCGCGGTCAGGTAAAGATTGGGATTGTTGGTCAGGCCGGCGCGCAGCAGGCGGATGACCTTTCCGTCGGCGCGCGAATACTGGAATACGGGCGAGATGTAACGATACTCATGCGCGAGGATCGCCCGGGCCGCGCGCTCGGTCCATTCGACTCGCCCCCACAGCGCGCCGTCGCGAACCTGGAGTTCCCGGATCCATCCTGCCGCCGGAGCCGGCTGTCCGTTGGGCGCAGCGAAGTCGGTCGCATGGTCGTAATCGACCGGTATCCCGGCTTCCATCCGCAGCGCGCGGGTCGCCGCGATTACCGCGGCCGGATCGTCCAGTCGGAAGGGGCCGCGCCCGTCGCGTCCGTGGAAAACTCCCGCGGGGAGAAGCTCGATCCACTCGGGCGCAGCCGGCGCGTCTTCGGCCGAGCGCCGGCGCTCCTCGACCCCGCGGGCGCCCGCGGGTGCCGGCTCGCCCGGCTCGAGAATCACCGCCAGGGCCGCCCGCGCCCGCCTGCTATCGCGGTGGGCGGGCGCGCCGGCGGTATCGATCGCGGCGCGACCGCCCAGTTTGCGAGGGTTGCTACCGTGATCACCGCCAGCGCGTGTGGAGGAGAGAGCGTTCATCGCGGGCAATTGTGCCGCGAAAGGGCATTTCGCATAAGGATGAACTAGTTCATCCCCATTGTCGTCCTACGGAGAGATATTGTATCTCTACTTTTAGTTGAGCGACCGGTTCAGCCCCCGCACATGGGCGGGCTTTGATGGCGCGGTTCCGGGCCTGCTAAATTTTCCCCCGTGAAACCGCAATTTCATGGCCCCGCAGGCCGCCTGTCCCGCACGCGCGCCGCGGCCGCCCTTTGCCGCGCGAGGCCCTGATGCGCGCGACTCGCACCTCGCGGCCCGTCACGATACTGCTTGCCCGCGGCGACGCGCCCCCGCGCGAGATCCGCCTCGGCGCGCGCCCGCTCGTGCTCGGCGCGGACCCGCGATGCGACGTCGTGTTCGACGACCCGACCGTCTCGCGCCGCCACGCCGCCATCGAGCGCCGCGACGGGGTCGTCATGCTCACCGATCTCGGCTCGACCAACGGCACCTTCGTCAACGGGCGCCGCCTGGCTTCGGGCGCGGCGTGTACGCTCTCGCCCGGCGACCGGGTGGCCCTGGGCGCGCTCGCATTGCGATTCGTCAGCCCCGCGCCGCATCGACCCACAGGCCTGCGCCGCGTTGCGCTCGCCGCGGCTGTGACGCTCGCCGCCGCCGCGCTCGGCGCCTCGGCCTACTATCTGCACGTGCGCGGATTTTCCGACGCGGCCCGCGCGACTCGGGCATTCTCACGGATCCACGCGCCTGTTCGCGCAGCGGCCGACCCGGCGGCGGGCGGGACTCCCGGGTGGCTTGCGCGGCTCAACTACTATCGCGCGCTTGCGAAGCTCGCCCCGGTCGCCGACGATCCCTCGCTCTCCCGTGGCGACGCCGCGCACGCGCGCTACCTTGTCGCCAACGAGGCCGACGCCATCAGCACCGGACGAATCGGCGCCGCGATGCATTCCGAGGAACCGGGAAAACCCTACTTCACGGAGGCGGGCCTGGAAGCCGCGCGCCTGAGCGACGTCGACGCCGATTACTCCTCGCCGCCCTCGCCGCCGCCCGCCGCATGGGCGATCGAAAACTGGATGACCGGGCCGTTCCACCGGATGTGGCTGCTCAATCCCGCGCTTGCGCGTGTGGGCTACGGCCAGTTCTGCCAGGACGGAGTCTGCGCCGCTGCGCTCAACGTGCAGAGCGGCATCGACCATGTCGCTCCGGACTGGCGGCCCGTGATGTTTCCGCCCGACGGCGCCACGATCGCCAACGGCATCTTCGGCGCCGACGAGGGCGAATGGCCCGACCCGCTCGCCTCATGCCCGGGCTATGCGGCTCCAACTGGCGTTCCCATCACGTTGCAGCTCGGAATCAACGCGCCCGCCCGGCTCGAGCGCTTCTCGCTCACGAAGAGCGGTGCGCCGGTCGAGGCGTGCGGCTTCGACGCCGACTCCTATCGCAATCCCGATCCGGTCTCGCTGGCGCGCGCGCGAAGCGGGCTTAGGCATTTCGGCGCAATCGTAATCGTCCCGCGAGAGCCGCTGGTCGCGGGCCCGACCTACACGGTGCGCGCAACCGTCTCCGAGACCCTCTACGCATGGTCGTTCAAGGTCGCGCGCCGGCGAATCTTGCCCCGGGCGCCCGGCCGCGGCCACAATGCTTCCTGAGGTTTTACCTTAAACTTGAACTTCGACGGTTTCATTCGCGATTGCCGGCGCCAGTGGCCCGATTTCGACGAACCAGCGCGTCTTGCCCGCGCGCTCCATCCGGCCGACCGCCGCCTCAAGGAAGTCCTCGACGCGATTCCCGCGATGGCGACTGAGAACAAGCTGATGCTGCTCAACTGCGCGGTTGCGAATCTCGAACCGGGCGAGGCATACGTCGAGGTCGGATGCTACCAGGGGGCGACGCTGGTTGGCGCGGCGCTCGGCAACGCAGGCGCGCGGCTGTTCGGATGTGACAATTTTTCCCAGTTCGACGGGGCCGCGGAAAAGCTAAAGGCAAACCTGAATGCCTGGACCGCCCCCGGACAGGTCGCCTTCCACGACCTGGACTACCGCGAGTTCTTAGTCCGCGCGCCATGGCGTCCCGCGCGCATCGGCGTCTATTTCTACGACGGCTCGCACAGCTTCGAGGATCAGTTCGAGGGCCTGCGCCACGCCCTTCCCCATTTCTCCGACCGCGCGCTGGTAATCGTTGACGATACCAACAAGCGCGCCGCCCGCTCGGCCAACGCGCTCTTTGCCCGCATCGTTCCCGGCTTCGAGCCGCTACTCGATCTTCCCACTCCCGGCAACCACCATCCGACCTGGTGGAACGGCGTGCAGGTATTCCGGATGCGCCGAAACGCGGCGACGCCCGAGGCCATCGACGACCCCGGGCGTGCCTTCTCGGTGCGTAAATTTTTCTTCGACGACGTCGCCCTCAACCTTCGCCATCGCCGCCGCGCCCTTCGCCGCCGCATCAAGGAGACGCTCGGCCGCAATCGCAAACGCCGCTGACCGCCCGCACCCGGGTTTGTTTGCCCTCTCCCGTCGTTCGACATGAGAGAGCCCTCGGGGTCAGGTCAGGAAAGGAGCCTACGCGGACGGCGCGGCTGCGCGGCCCGTTTGTGCGGGTGAGAGCACCGGTTCGCCGTCCTCGGGCGCAGGAATCCCGAGCCGTTCCAGCACCGCCTTCTGTCCCACCCTGAGACCCCGATCGGCGAGCATCGCGACGATATCGGCGAACGCACGCAGGTCGGAATCGTCGGGAAGCTCGAACTCGATATGCGGATAATTCCGTCGCGGCCCGAAGTTCAGATCGACTATCGGCCGCACCAGGTCGCGGTCGAGCGTCGCCTGGAGCCGGCGCACGTCCGCGGTCAGGATGTCGCGGCGCACCGAGTCGTGGACCTGCGCCGCCGCGCGCGAGCCCGCGCTGCCGTGCGGCATCTCGGTGGTAAGCGTCTGCCCGAGCACCGCCTTGGAGACCTGTGCGTCGAGGTACTCGCAGAACCTGTGGTACAGCTCGGCGCTGCCGCTGCGACTGGACTCGATGAACTCGATCATCATCGATTCGGGGATTATCGCGGCGGCATCAGTGCCGATATTCGCCACGGCCTGAAGCAGCGTCTGCTTGTCCTGCTCCGAAGCGCCCGCGCCATACTTGCCCACCCGCAGCGGCTGGCCGAACACCTCGGCAAACGTCACCCAGTCCTTCAGCAGGTAATTCTTGAACAGGTAGGCCCATCCCGCCGCCCGCGCCAGTCCCCCTCTGACCGGAAGCCCCGCCTTGGCCTTGGCGACGTGCACCACGAACTTGAACGGCACGAGCGGCTCGGTGAGCGGCTGGTAGTACGCGCCGAGCCCGCCACGCATCCCCTTGCCCCGGAAATGGAGCCCGAGTCCCTCTGGCGGCGCCTGGAGCACCGGTCCCTCGCCTTTAAGCGCGCGCACCAGCAGCTCCTCGCCCGAAACCCAGTCGAACATGAACCACCGCGGGTCGCGCCATACAAGCCGCATGGGAAACCATTCGCGCCCCGACGTGTCCCAGATTATTTCGGTCGCCGAGTAACCCTTGCCCAGCGCGTCGAGCATGTCGAACAGCACGCTCTCGAGCATCAGCGCGCCCGAGCTCAGGACGTCGCGCACCAAATCGGCCGCGCGGGCGTCCTCTGCCGAGTCCGAGGCCGCGCGCACGAAGGGGCGCAGCTGCGCCGCCGCCTGCTTTCGGGTCGAGAGTACGGCGAGGTAATGGAGATCCTTTTCCTCCATCTCCTCGGCCAGCTCCAGGTAAAGGAAGGGGTCGCCGCTCTCTGCGTCGCGCAGGATTTCGGCAAGCCGCTCGGGAGTAAGGCCAGCCGCGGGATGCATCACCGAGTATATATTCCGGATACCCGTCATGGTGGGCGCGGCCTGCTCCTCGCGAAGCCTCGCGGTATCCACTTCACGCCCGAATGCGTCGTATAGTTTCATGGCCGAATAGTCTCCTGTTACGATCGCTGCCCGGTCTCGCCAGCCGCCTTGAGCCTTGCCCGGCATCGCGTGCCCGCTTTCGACTCCGTCCGCCGACCCGCCTTGCCCGGGGGGGGCATGCTCACGCAGTCCCGCTCTGTCAGTCGTCGCGGCGCTTTGGGCTTTCGCGGCCAGGCAACGAATCGTCTTCACTTTCGCCGACCTTGAGGAACCACTGGCCACCGCATCGGCGGCACGGTGCGGGGATTTTTTCCAGCGAGAGCATGAATTCATCGGCGCACACTTCGCATCTCCATCGCCACGTGGCACTCATTCAACTCACCCTCCGATACTCATTCGGACTGCGGCACTTATCGCTTCTCACTTCCTCCCGTCCTCGGCCGCGAAGCCCATCGTCAGGCATCCCTGCGCCGAGCACCCTCGCCGCCGTCGCTTCATCCAGCGGCGCGATTGCCCGTTGGCGGCCGAGGCTCTATCGGGGGCACGGGCGGCGTCCGCACCGGATCGACGACGGCCCGGCTGAAACGAGCAGCTCACCCCCCCGACCCGGGCGAGACAGACGCAAGCGGATCACCATGCGCCCGGTCCGAACAGCCGCGCGCGGCGGATTGCAGGTCCGCGGTCCTCGTCGGGCGCGACGCCGAAGGGGTCGCCGGGCCGCGCGGTGCGCGCAACCGCCGGCCGGTAGTCGATTTCCGCCACGTCCATTCGCGAGGCATGGTACGCGAGCGCCGCGGCGATCGCGCTGTCGCCGTGGCGTGCCTTTTCGTCGCTGCCGCGCGTGCGGCGCTCGCCGATTCGCGCGACGCCCTGTTGGACGACGAGCGCGCGATGGTCGAGCAGGATATCGGCGTCGCGGGGAAGCTCGATCGTGGCGTCCTCGAAGGCAGCGCGAAAGCGCGGCATGTTCTCGCGATACCACTCCAGCGAGAGCATCACCTGTGCGATCCTCGCGCCGTAGCGCTGGCGAGCGGTTTCGGCGAGATACTGGCCGTTGCCCCGCGCGTCCATCGCGCCGCCAATGAAGCGCGGCAGCCGGTCCACAACGTAGAACAGGATCTGCTCCTGCTGGCGAAACGGCACGTTGCGAAGCTCGACCACCAGGGCGGTGCGCCGCACCAGGTCGGCGCCGATCTGAAGCACCCATATCACTGTAAGGTCCCCGAGCCGCCCGAAGTCCTCCCCAAAGCAGGTCGGCAGCTCAGGGTCCATGGCTTCGAGCGCGGGGCGCACGCGCTCTTCGAGAAACGCCTCGGTCTCGGCGCGTCTGAGCGCTTCGGGGCGCTCGGCGAATTCCGCGGGCGTTTCCCATCGGATCACCGGGGCGCCCTCGCGCATGCGGCTTTCGACCATCACCGAGGACAGGAACGCGCCGCCCGAGGCGCGCGGGACGCAGTTCAGCTCCTCGTCCGCGTTGTCGCCGTAGAACTCGACGATCTCGCGCTTCCACGCGGCTTCGCCCTCGGCGCTCCATTCGATCCCGCGCGCGGCGGCGATTTTCCGGTAAAGACCGTCGGCGACCGCTTCGTCGAAGGTCACGCGATGGAGCGAATAGGGGCGGCGTCCGGCGCGGATGTCGGTTACCAGCTCGTTGAACGGATTGTCGGCGCCGTTATGGGTCGAAATCACGCGCACCCGCCCGCCCCACATCGTAAAGGCGAGCGCCGCCTTTAGTAGTCCGGGGAGATCCTCGTGAAAGGCGGCCTCGTCAATCACCGCGCATCCCTGCTTGCCGCGCAGGTTCGACGGGCGCGAGGAGAGCGCGACGACCTTGTGTCCCGAGGCGAAGCGCACCCGGTACGCCTGGATATCGCGCGATTCGTCGGCAACCGCGATTTCCTCGACCGCGCGCGCCGCCCGGTTGAAGCGCCGCGCCCATTTTGCCGCCGTCTCGACGAACTCAAGCGCCATCTCGCGGTTGTAGCCGATATACCAGGTGTCCATGCCCGAGCGCGCCGAGGCTGAAAGCGCGCAGTCGGCCGCTTCGGTCCAGGTGATTCCGACCCGGCGCGATTTCTCGCACACCTTGACCTGCGCCGTGTCGGCCATCCATCGGCGTTGGTAAGGAAGCAGGAGCGAAAGCGAATCTGGCATCGCGGGGCGTTCTCCGCTGGAGCGACGGGCGAAAATTCAGGCGCCCGCGCCGGCACAAGGCGTGTAGCGCGGGCCGACGGGCTTCGCCGGCGGGATTCCGCATCCGGGCGGGCCGGCGCGAAACAATCGGCACACGCTCGCAAGGACAAGGCGGGGAAAGGCTTCAGAGCGTGCGCATTGAACAGGAGGAAAGCCTCTCGTACCAACTGCCCTTCCCCGCGCTTCAGTGTTTTTCACAGCGTGGTCCGCCGGTCAACCACTTTCGGGCAAAGGTACTTCCGGTCGCCTGACCGGGCGTGCTTTTCCTTTGCCTGGACACGTTGTTTGCGACTATCGCGCCGCGGTCTTTTTTTTCGACCGCGAGACCCTGGCCCTCGCAGGGTTGGTTGCGGGCCGCGGGGCGCAGGAGCGCGGCGAACTTTCCGCGCCCTGCCCCCCTTGGACAGCGCCCCGCGGCCGAGACTACCCGCATCGCGACCCGAAACCGCAACCAGCCGGATTGCGGAATTCATTGCGGATCTCTCATCGCGCGACGCTTGCCGACGCGGGCGTTCATACCCGGATCTCCAGCAGGGCGGCGCGGATTTTGTCTGCCGCCTCGGGCGAGAGGCCGCCCGAGCGCGCCGCCTCGGACAGCTTTTCGCTGGCGACGCCCACCTGGCGTTCGACGGCCTCGCGCGCCTGCTCGCGCCACTTGCGCCATTGCAGTTCGACGCGCGCGAGGCTCGCGACGGTGCGGCCGACCGAGCCGACCGCCGCGAGATCGGCCTTGGTCGGATATTTGCGCATCGGCTCATCGAGCTCGCCCTCGCCGTCGACCTCGTCCGGCGCGCCGGCGCGCGCGCGGCGGTTTCGGATCCGCGCGGCGCCGGTTTTGCGCGCGCGTTCGACGTCGGCGAGTTTCTGGCGCGTGTCATTCAGATCGATCATCATCTCGAACAGGGTCGTCTGGACGATCTTCATGAGCGCCTGGTTGATCCGATCGTCGTCGTCGGGAGCGGCCTCGACGACGGCCCTGGCCTGCGCGGTGGCAAGGCGCACGGCCTCCAGGCGCTGTTCGAAGCGCCGCGCGTAGGTGTTGATGGCCGAGGGCGAGATTTCGTAACCCTGTTCCTCGAGCCATCGGGAAAGCCCGCGATAGTCGCTGAAGCCGCCGTTTACCAGGCGGCGGTTGAGCTCTTCGCGGATTTCCGGCGGCAGGCGTTTTATCTTGCCGCGCACCTTAAGCCGGCGCTTCGGCGCGCCGCCGACCCCCGGCACGCGATCGGCGCGCGCTTTCATCGCCAGTACTTCCTGGGGCGGGCGACTCCGGCTGGGCAGTCCTTGTTGTACTCGACGACATCGACGCCCGAGGCGGTGAGCCGGGCAAACCAGGTCTCGGCATCCTCGCCTTCGAGCTCGAGCAGGCCGAGATCGCGCAGGTAGGTAAGCTCGCGGCGCACCTGGGTGAGCGTAAACGAAAGCTTGATATCGGAGAGCACGCGCCAGACTATCTGTTCGGAGACCGGGATGGGCCGGCCGGCGTCAACCACGCGCAGGATCCTCCAGCGGGCCTCTTCGCGCTGCTTTTGTTCGATATCAACCGGTTCAGTCATAAACCTTTTCCTTAAGAGCACCCATCTCTTCGCGCATTTCGTCGCGCATCGCGTCGAGCTTCGCGTCCAACGTGCCGCAGAACCGGATCCAGTCCTCGCGCCGCACGTATTCGAGCGGCAACGCCGCGCGCAACTCGAACAACTCGCGTTCGAGCCGGTCCCATCGCGCCGTGTCGCGGACCAGCGCCGCCTGATGGCGGTCGAGCATCCACCTGAGCGCGCCGACGTTGAGCCCGACGAAGCTCACCATCACGAGCGCGAACGTGCCGGCCGCCTCGAAGCTCACTTCGCCTGCCCGTCCCGCTCGCGAGACGGCTCCGGCTCGGTCGAGCGCTTGATCGTGCATGCGCCCGCCATCGCAAGCAGCACCATCGAGAGCCCCTTGCCGTAGGCGTCGGCCTCGGGCGGAGCGAAATGGCGCGCCGCCGCGACCTGCACGCACCAGAACAGGATGTAGGCGAACGCGCCGAGGACTCCCACCACGCGCGCCGCGTCGTAGGTCAGGTTGTCCTTGCCGGTCAGCATGTCGTTGAAGAACTTCATGGCCGGAAACCTCTCACTGGCTGGACGCCGCACGGGCAACAAAACGGCCATCGGCGCTTGCCTCGGGCGCGGGGCGGCGCGCCGCAGGGCGGGTACACCCCGCCAGTATCTTATCGAGCTCTTCGACTGCGCCCTTCAGGATGACCACGCTCGCGGCGTAAGCGCGAATCGTGTCCGCCGGCGAGGACGACTCCGAAAGCGTGGAAATCGCAAGCGAGGGCCGCGCCGGGATTTGCGCCGCGCAGTAAACCGGCTCGGGAACCGGCACGTCCACAGTCACCGGAACCGGGGGCGGCAGCGCGCCCTCGGTCGCGCATCCCGAAACTCCCGCCACCCCGAGCGCGAGCGCAAGGGCGAGCGCTCTTCCAACGGGCTTTGCCTTCACCATCGTGAAAGCTCCTTCGCCTCGCGATTGCCCCAGCGGATCGCCGCGGCGCATCCCGAGTCGATCCGGGCGTGCACGATTCGGAGCGCCTCGCCGCGGGCCCGAGCCGCAACCGCCCGGGCCTGCGCGTCGGCTGCCTGGCTGCGGACCGCAAGCGCGGCGGCGGCTTTAAGCGCCCGCTGGCGCATCGCGGCGACGGCCTCGTCCTGGCGCTTGAGCGCCGCGGTCAATTGGGCGACGCTCGCGTCAAGCTCGGCGTTTTCCGCCGCAAGGCGAGCGGCTTTGCCGCGGGCGGCGTCGCGCTCGTGGATCAGGACGGCGCGGTACGCAAAGGCCGCCATCACCACGAGCACGAGCGCGAGCGGCTTCCAGTAACGGCCCGCGAGGGCCATAAATGCCGCAATCATCGGCAAGCCTCCGCCCGCGCCCGCTCAGTGGGCCGCGGGATGCGGGCTGTTGGCGGACTCGGCGCGCGCATTGAGCGCCGCGGCAAGCTTCTCGGTCGCGGCGGCATGATGCTCGAGCGCGGCCGCATGGCTTGCACTGTCGAGCGCGGACGCGCCGCGATGAATCAGCCTTTGCTCGAGCGACGAGAGCCGTACCTCGAAGCCGTGTGCGAGCGAGACCAGGTCCTTCAGTACCATCCTGCCGAACATGGTGCCGAGCACGACTCCTGCCGCGACGGCGAGCGCGTAGCCGATCAGGTTGAGCGTGACCATCGTGTCCATCCTTTTACCTCCAGAATCCGGCGATGCGTTCGTTCGCACCGCTCATTCGTAAGCCCTGTTCAGCCATCCGGTCAGGAACTCGCACTTCGCACCACCGTGCCCGCCTGGCCATAGCGCAGCCAACACGCGGTAGTGGCCTGCGGCCTCCGAGCGAAGCGCGGCAAGCAGCGCGCCGGGCGCTGCCGCGCGAGCCGCGGCGATGGTCGCGGGGCCGAGCACGCCGTCGTCGGCCAGGCGATTTCCGCACGCGCGCAGCGCGCGCTGAAGGCACCGCGTGGCGTTGGCGGCGCCGACGTTGACGGCCAGGTCAAACAGCTTCGCGCCAACTTCCGCGGGAAGCTCGCCGTACGAGCGCCCGCGCCAGTAGTCACGGTAGTAGATCGCGATCGCCTGCTCGCGCGTGAGCGCTCGGATGTCGAGGTCGGGATAGGCGCGGCGCGAGATGCCATACCTGGTCTCGCCGCCGGGATCGGAGGGGTCGCGCACGTAGTCGCCTTCGTCGGCGAGCACGCGGGCGACTGCGCGCACGAACTCCTCTGGATAACGGTCCGGAACGTTCGAGTGAATGTCCTGCACCGCCAATCAGCGCAACCGGCCGGCCGCGTGAACGCCGGCCGGTTGTCCTCCTTGTAAGGTTTTTCGCCACGCGGTCGCGCGGCGCGCGGGCCGGCCTATTCGTCGCGCAGGCGTGCGAGCACCTTGTAAACGTAACGCTCGCTGCACCCGACGCGGCGCGCGATGCGCGCCACGCTCAGGCCCTGCGCCCTAAGCGCCGCAATCCTCAGGCTGAGCGCGCGTCCGGCGTCGCTCGGCAGCCAGACGCGCTCTCCCCCGAAGACGCTCGCCAGCCGCATCGCGGCGACGTACCCGATCGCCTGGGTAATCGAGTCGCCGGGCGACGGCTTCTCCGGGATGTAGAGCCGTCCGCCGCCGAACTCGGCGACCAGCCGGGCGGCCGCGCCCGCACCGATGAGCCGCGCAATGTTGTCGATCACCGGAGCGTCCGCCTTCAGACGGACCCTCGGACGCGCGGGCGGCGGGAACGACGCGCCGGTACGAAACTGCTGCTCGCTGGAAATCGCGCCGTTCATAGATTGTAGGCAATCCTCAGGTTGGCGGGGATTTCCCCGAAGTTCTGCTCGCGGTCGTAAACCACGCGCCATCCGAGCTCGGCGATCTCCGCAATACAGATTCGGCAGACGCCCTTGGTCTTGATCGCCACGGTAAACGGAATCGTGTCGTGGCAGAACGCGCACTTCACGGTGCGCTGTGCGATCGTTGTGGTCCTGGTCGTGCGCGCTTGTTCAAAAGCCTCCATACTACCTCCGCGCATGTTGGGTTAAACCTTGCGGACAACGAAGTTTGACGGCACCTGGCGGTCAACTTCAAAAACACACACTACAGTGGGATACACCCGATGCGCGGGCGGTCCGCCTGCGCCGGCGCAATCCCCCTCGCCGACAGGCCTAAGAGGAGACCCCGAAGGAGCTTCCGGGCCGCACTCCGGCGTCGCATTGAGAAAAACCGAGTCGCAGGATGAGACGCGAAGACCCGCGTTGGGACGCCCGTCATCCAGGCGTCGATGCGTCAGGTACGAAACAGTTTTGCGTTTCACAAACCCGAACCGCGACAACTCGCTCATCGAGGACCTTGGCGCGGAGCTGTAAAGGCGATCACGACCAGGCGCCGCGAGCGCGCGTGGGCGGCATAGCGCTTGCACGCCAGAGACCTGGGTCTTCCGCCGGCGATCGGCGGATGGGCCAGCGTCGGCGACGGCGAAAGATACGGTACAGAATCGTGACGGCGGGCAACTCGGCGGTGCGCCCGGGCCGGCGCTTTCGTCCACGGCTGAGAGCAGTCCGGACTCGAATCGCTGTGGCAAATCCGTTGCGAGGACGATCGCAGTTGGCGCTCCGCACCGGGCCACAAGCGCCGCCGTGCACGGGCGAATCGAGGCGCCCAAGCCCGCCGTCACAAAGGGGGAACAGATGAACAATCCCGACACAATTGCCCATGCGGCTGCGCGCCAACCAATCCACGCGGCCCAGCAAGACGTCACCGCGGGGCAACGCATAAGCACTTCGAGCAGGGTCTCGCGGGCCGCCCCACCCGGGCGAATCGAGGCGCCCAAGCCCGCCGTCACAAAGGGGGAACGCACACGTAGGCACAAATACAGTCGGTTCGTCTTTATTGGGTTGAGACTTGCGTTGTGCCCTTCGCCCATGCTTTATGATTCGTATTTCACAGCTGTTTGAATATGTCAACTACAGTAGGACACTCAGACCTTCGCCAGCGCCTGCGTCATATCGTCGACCGTTTTGGATCAGTTGCAGAACTGTCACGTGCCGTGGGCGTCACAGACAACGCTGTTTACAAATGGCTTTCCGGCCGCGGACAACCCACTCTCTCGAACCTCGTCGCACTGGCTCACGTCGCGCACGTATCGATAGAATGGCTCGCAACGGGCCACGAAGCTGGCGGACCAAAAAAGTCCAACGGCCAGGCTACGAATCCTGAGGACTATGTGTTCGTCCCTCGGTACGATGTGCGAATCACGTCTGGTCGCAACGGCAACGCGATCAGGAGCGAACAGGTCGTGGACTATCTCGCGTTCAAGAATGATTGGGTACGCACACGCCTCAATACTGATCCCCGAAATCTTCTACTTATAGAGGCTATTGGGGATTCGATGACACCGACGCTCGAGGATTCAGACCTTCTACTAGTCGATCTGGGCGAACCTCGCTTCAAACACGATGGTGTGTATGTCATTCGCAGGAACAGTGATCTCGCAGTCAGACGTTTGCAAAGGAGGCCCGATGGTAAGTTGCTCATTATAAGCGACAACCCCGCTTATACTCCGGTTGTCGTTTCAGCCGAGGGTGTCCGGATAATCGGCAGGGTAATATGGGCAGCCGGACGGCTCTGAAGCGCTACGCAGAGGAGGAACCAACAAGTCGCCGCGTGTTGGCAGCTGTGGTGAGCGTCCACTCTTCGATAGCAGTCCGACTGAGAGGAGCGTCGCTATACCTTGGAGATGCAGTCCCTGCGACGGAAAGGGACTGCGCCCTGAATCCCACTCTCATTGACCGAAAAACGAATTAGAGCATAAAAGGCTTGACCGCATTTTCAGTACACGGCCGAAATCCAAGCCATGAAGCAAAACCCCTTTGATCGCCAGCCGCGGTCGAGTTCGGGGCCTATCAGCTTGGGTTGATGGCGCTGATTGAGCGTCAGTATCTGCGCACGCCGTTTTACGGCTCGCGGCGGATGGCGGCCTGGCTGCGCGAGGGGGGCACGGGGTCAATCGCAAGCGCGTACGGCGCCTGATGCAGCTGATGGGACTGGAGGCAAGCTATCAACCCCCGCGCACCAGTCGTGCCGCGCCGGAACCTCGCATTTACCCATACCTGCTACGCGGGCTCAGCATCGAGCGGGTCAACCAGGTGTGGACCGCCGACCTCTGCTACCTTCCGGTGGCGCGTGGCTTTCTCTGCCTGACGGCGGTGATGGACTGGGCGAGCGGCTACGTGCTGGCTTGGCGGCTGTCCAATCTGCTCGAGGCAAGCTTCTGCGTCGAGGCCCTGCAAGAGGCGCTGGGTCAAGGCCATCCCGAAATCTTCAACACCGACCAAGTAGTCAGTTCACCGACAACGACTTCACCGGCCTGCTTGCTGGCCACGGGGTCGCCATCAGCATGGACGGGCGCGGGCGGTTTTCGGACAACATCTTTCTTGAGCGGCTGTGCGCAGTCTCAAGTACGAGGAGGTCTAGCTAAACAGCCACGCTCTTGGGCTCTTAAGACTAGTAGATCACTTTTTCGTCCATTAGCTTCACGATCTCCTGATCGGAGAGACCAAGCAGGCCGCCAAAGACCTCGCGATTGTGCTGGCCGAGGTCCGGTGGCGATGCATAATTGAATCGCGGGATCGCACTGCATTTAACGGGCAGGCCGGGCAGGATGCGTTCTCCGGCCTCATGGTGCACGAGGCGCCACCAATAGCCCCATTGCCAGAGATGCGGATCCTGATGAACCTCAACGCTGTCGAGCACCGGTCCGGCGGGCACTCCCGCTTCCTGAAGCCGGCGCGCGAGTTCAATGTGATCCTGATCGCGGGTCCACTCTCCGAGCCGGCGATCGATTTCCGCCGAATTCTTCCATCGTTCGAACTGGCTTCCGAACTTCGGATGTTTCGTCCATTCGGGCGAGCCCATCTCACGACAAAGAGCATCCCATTCCTCGTCGGAGCCCACGGCGATCGCGATCCACTTGTCATCGCCCTTGCATCGATAGGTATTATGGGGCGCCATGCGGTCGTCGCGATTAGCCATCTGACGGCGGTCACGCCCGTTCATGAAATAATCCATGAACCATTCCGGCATTTCGCCGATTACCGTTTCACCCATGCTCGCGTCGATCCACTGGCCCTTGCCGGTGCGGTCCCGATACCGCAACGCGGCGAGCGCATGAAACACGACCGCAGTCGCTATCGCATAATCGGGCCACGTACCTCCGGTCTGGCGCGGCGGACCACCCGGATAAGCCTGGGCGTCAAACATTCCAACGTACGACGCCGCCATCGGTCCCCAACCGACCCACTGAGAGGGCTCCAAGCCCGTCTTACCAAGCAACGAAATCGAAATGACGATGATGTCCGGTTTGACCGCCCGCAGTTGGTCGTAGGTCAGACCGAGCTTGCGCGTGTGCGGCGCGGCGAAGCACTCGATAGCGAAGTCACTGCGCTTGACCATCTCGTAGGCGAGCTCGCGCCCCTTCGCGGTAGCCAGGTTGAGCGTCACCGACTTCTTGCCGTAGGAGAGGTTGTGAAAGATGCCGCTACGGTTCGGACCCGGTATGCCGTCGGCCATCGCCGGCGGGCCGATTCTCATGTAATCGAGGTAAACTTGGCTCTCGACCTTGATGACTTCCGCGCCCATTGCGGCCAGCCACAACGCGGTCTGCGGGCCGTTGATAATCCAACTGAAATCCGTAACACGAATTCCGTCGAGTGGAAGCCCAGCCACAATCAGGATACCTGCTTTCTAAATGATTCCGGCGCCGCGCAGATCGTCCAACTGGCTGGCGCCGTACCCGAGTCGGCCACTCAGGATTTCGTCGGTATGCTCGCCGAGCAGCGGCGCGCGCGCGGCTGACGCCGGTATTTCACTCAGTCTTACCAGCGGTCCCGGATATCGGAAACGGCCCGCCGCCGGGTGCTCGATCTCGACAAACGCTCCGCGCGCCTTAAGGTGCTCGTCCTCGGCGGCACGCGCAACCGTATAGACCGCGCCGATCGGCAGTCCGAGCGCCTGGCCGCGGCGCACCAGGTCGTCCATGTCATACTTGAGCAGTTCTGCCTGGACCGCGGGACGCAGGACGTCGTCGTTCTCGGCGCGCCCCTGCATGGTCGCAAACACCTCGCTCTCGAGCACTTCGGGATGGCCGAGGAGTTCCTTGAGCGCCTCGAAGTGGGCGTCCACTGTCCACAGCGTGTAGACGTAACCATCGCGGCACCGCAGCGGCTCGAGTCCAACCCCCGAGCGCGAACGCAGTCTGCTGAACGGAACGCCGCGGTAGCTATAAACCGCCATCTCAACCTTCGCCGTGTTCAGCGTCGATTGCCAGCACGGAACATCGAGCCACTGCCCCTGGCCGGTACGCTCACGATGATAGAGCGCAAACATGGTCGCGGCGGCGGCCGTCGTCGCGCCCATCATCTCGGCGGGATGACCGGGCGCGCGTAGCGGATTCTCCTTCTCCCCGTCATCCACCATGGTGGGCGTGTTGTATCCGGTGAGGCTCATTGCCCATTCGATCAAATCGGTTCCCTTCCAGTCGCGGTACGGTCCGCTTTGCCCGAAGGGGGTCACGGAAGTGACTATGAGCCTGGGGTTGAGCGCATGCAGAGTTTCGAACCCGAGCCCAAGGCTCTTCAGACGGCCGGGCGGATGGTTTTCGATCAGTATGTCGGCGTGGGCGAGCAGACGCTTAAAAATCTCCGCGCCCCGCGCCTGGGTAACATCCAGAGTTACACTCTTCTTGCCTGTGTTGAGGTAAAGGAACAATCCGCTCTTTTCGGGATCGGGAACATCGCCCGGGTAGGGCGGATGATGCCGCGCCTCGTCGCCTGTTACGGGAGGCTCGATCTTGATTACCTCGGCACCCATCTCCGCGAACAACTTTCCGCACATCGGGCCCGAGACCATTTCGGCCAGTTCGATCACGCAGATGTCGTCGAGTGGTCTCTCGGTCATTTCTCGGTTACCTGTTGCCCTGCCTAACCCGTACTCGCTCAGAGGCGAAAACTTGCGCCCTATGAGAGCCGCTCGCAGCGAATCTGGACACTTCTCTCATCTATCCTTTCTCCCGCGGTGCCCCCTTCGGGCCGACGTTAACCGAGACGTCGGCACGCCCTGTCTCCCTGACGCCTGCTGCCCCGTATTGCCCCGACAGGCGCCAAATCCCGCACCCATCACGACTCGCAGGAAGTGCGTGGTCCAGAAACCCGAAGGGGGGCGCTCCCGCCTCCGTGCCTTCCTCAACCCACGCACGGCCTACCCGCCTGTCGTTCCTCGAAAGGGGCGGGCCAGACCTGCAGGCACGTCGGCATCGTATCACCGCTGAATTCCTGCGAGCCAGGCTTCGTATCCGCGCTCTCGCACTCTCGCGACAAATCTCGATTGCGTTCCGAGGTTCCCCGTCAGCCGTCGTTCGTTCCCCAGTACCATCCGAACTTTCTCCGCCGCGCCCGCGAACGCCGTCGACTCTGGCGCACGCAGCAAGTGAACAAGTCCGTCGCTAAAACCCGGTCGTCCGCTTTTCTTTTCACCAACTAGCACATCGTTCCCCTGGGAGCGACAATTCCAAACCTACGCCTTAGAATCCGGGCCACAGTTCTTGTTTCCGACGGGTTCATTCATGTGTCCTATCGCACATGCGAACGTCTAGAAAGGATACACCCTCTGTGTTGCGAGGCCCGGGGGCGCACGGTGCTGGGCGGGCACGTTGATTGCAGCCGCTGGTTTTCTGGCGGGCTGCTCAGAGGTCTTATTCGCCGAGTGGTGAATAGATTCGTGGGTTGGGGCGAAGCATTTTCAAATCGAGGTGACGGACCTATGCATTTGTTGAAGTACACTGAGGGATGGACGCGAAGGCATTTTCTCGAGCACACGGCGAAGGGGATAATGGCAGCTGGGCTTATCGCTCCGTTGTGGCAGGTAATCGGCAACAGCGGCACGTGCGAGGCGGCCTATCCGCCCGAGCTGCTCTCGATAGAGGCGTACACCAAAGGCAAGCTGAAGATCGGCGGAGTTCTCAACGCCGACAACGTGGATATCGTCAAGGATATTCTGAATCCGGGCCTCTACCACCAGATAAAGAACGAAGGGCGAGTGTGCGACCTCGCGCCGAGCGAAACCCGGCTCGACCACCTGATGCCAAAGGCGTACCTGGAAGCCACCCTCCACAACACGGGCAAGTACAAGTTCGGACCAGATGGCAATCTGTGGACCACGGACGGTCAGCCTTGGCAGGGCGGAAATCCGTTTCCCGAACCCACGGAAGCCAAGCAGGTACTGATTGCCAACACTCTCAGTTTTTCCAGGTATGACAGCATCGCATACGGCGTTCGCGACCAGGAGACTGACGCAGCAGGCAACGTACAGTACCGCTACGATTTTTATGCCGTGGAATGGCAGACCGTGGGTCGCACGGTGCTGGACCCTAAACCCTACCAGCCAGGCCATAAAAATCTGTTGCGCTATTATCCTGACTTCGTCACCTTCCCTGAGGACCTGGTCGGAACATCCTTCCTGCAGATATGGTCTTACGACCAGCGCAAGTTTCCATTGTTTTATGGCTACACACCCATGCTGAAGCGTACCCGGACGTTTCCGACCGACCAGCGGTTCGAGCCAGGCGTGCCGGGTGACATAACCTTCACCAGCGATTTGTACATGGTTGGAGATCCGCTTCTGACCTGGGGCGATTTCAAACTGGTCGGAAAGGGACCGCTTTTGGCAACTCCGGCGCATGGGCGGATAGGCATCAACAAAGACTGGTCCTTTCCGCTGGTTGGCGGTCAAAACGGCCAGAAGTATTACCGCACCCCATTGGAACTGATACCCGAGGCCTACTGCATCGAGCTCCGTCCCACTCACTTTCCCCGCGCGCCCTATGGCAAGAAACGCGTTTGGTACGATGCGCGTTCCCAGGTTCCGGTCAGCATGCTGACGTACGATATCAAGGGCGATCCCTGGCACTACAAGGAACTCGACTACGGCCAGTGGGAGCCCAAACCCGGGATAGAATGGCCTGATACTCTTCCCAAGGACAAGGATGGCTTTTGGTACTTGGCTTGTGACCAAAACGAGGATCTTCAGAGCGGCCGTCAGTCGCACTTTTACTGGGTTCCCGCTACCGTGGGCGGATACAAACCACGCATCAACGACCCGGCACTATTCGAGGAGTACTGTTCGATGGATGCGCTCAGGCGCATGGGAAGGTAAAGAGCCAAACGCCAGCGGACAGGCATGACGCGCAAGGCCGGCGCGCTCACGGCGCGGTGCGCCGGCCCACTTAAGGTCGCCAGTGTTAACTCGGTTGAGGTGCGAATGGTACAGGTGAACTCGAGCGGTTCTTCGTCTGACCCACTGCGGATGTGAAGAGCGGCCCGAAAGCCGCGCTACGAGCGACGACACAACAAAGGTGCGACGCGCCGATGCTCGCAGAAGAATCCGGTATGCTCGGCGGCGAGGCGTCGAGAAGACGGGCGTGGGGCGCCGGTTCGGGAAATTCGAGCGGTTACGGCGAAGTCGTCGGCACGATCGCGAGTCGCAAGCGGTGGACGATCTGCACCGGCTCTTATCCAAGCAGCGGATCGATGTGTAAAGCACGCTGACACTAATCCGAGGCGCCGAGCGGCCAGTACGACACCTGCGATCAGGCAAGTTTTTATCTTCTCGCGAGGATTGCGCTGGAGCCTAAGCAATAATGACAGGCCGAGCCGATCTTCCGCCAAGGCCGCCATCTGGGCGGCCTTCGACGCATAAAGGATATCGGCTGAGACGAGCCTTTTACCGCGAAACTCCCGGTAATGCCCCTTCGGCTCGTTGATGAAATTGCATCTGGCGCGGACTTTCGGCTCGGAGCCAGCCGTTGAGCGAGAGAAACATACGCGTGATCCACCGGGCGAGCGCGGAAGGGGAAGGCGGGCGGCTGCTCCGGGTTTGCGCTCGATATTTCGCCGGCGTAACGATCGCGCAGGTGGCCCGAATGGACACCCTGACGCGCAAAGCGCTCGTCGGTCTCGCTCAACTGGAGACCGCGCTGGCGATAATGCTCTTCGCACCGGCCTGGTCGCTCCGATTCTGGCAGGGATGGGCTTACTGGATCCTCTTCTCGCTGTGCGTGCTCGGGATCACGCTCTATTTCCTGAAATATGACCCACACCTCATCGAGGGCCGCCTGCCGGCCGGCTGGCGCGCGGAGGAGCAGACCAGCCAGAAGATCATCCAGGCGATTGCAGGCGCGCTATTCATGGCGGCGATAGTTGTTCCCGCTCTCGACCATCGCTTTGGATGGTCGCACGTGCCCGTGGCGCTCGTGATAGCCGGTGATGCGATGACGGTGCTGTCGTTCGCGATCATTTTCTTCGTCTTCAAAGAGAACAGTTACGCCGCGGCGACGATCAGGGTCGAAACCGAGCAGCCCGTGATATCGACGGGAGTGTATCGGATGGTGCGTCATCCGATGTACGCTGGCGCGTTGATTCTTTTCATCGCGACGCCGCTTGCGCTCGGCTCATTCTGGGGGCTTATCGTGGTGCTGCCGCTATGCGCTGTTCTGGTCGCGCGTCTGCTCGACGAAGAACGGTACCTGTCAGCCGCCCTCCCCGGGTATGACGCGTATCGAGGGAGGGTCAGATACCGCCTCATTCCGTACATCTGGTAAGCCGCTTTCGCGTCTGCCAGGCGCCAATCCCTGATCGGTGGGCCGCCGGGTAGCGGTGAGGTTTGACGCCACTTGCGACGGCGGCCAACCGGGAGGATCCGTCAGGTGCACGTGTTTCCGAAGGATACATGCTCGTCTTGGAAAAGGTTGAAACCCGGTCAAGGCATAGCGATTGCTGTACAGCAAACGGCATAATGCGCCCGACCTGACACGACCGGAAGGACAACCGATGGATTTCAGCTACACGCCCGAGCAGGAGAAGTTTCGCCGCGAAGTTCGCCGCTTCCTGGAAAAAACCTCGCTCGAGGTTTTCGGCCCCAGTATCGAGGCTCACGCTACCTGCTCCGAGAACCTGATTTTCGGAGACGACGAGCATCACTGGCAAATGATGCTCGAGTATCATCGCCGTCTGCTCGAGGCCGGTTATCTCGCTCTTCACTGGCCGAAGGAATGGGGCGGCGCGGGGGCAGGTCCGGTCGAGCAGGCGATCTACCGGGACGAAGTGATGCGTCTTGGGCTTCCACCCTTCGGAGCGAATCACCTCGCCATCGATCGGATCGGCCCCACACTGATGCTCTACGGGGCCGATTGGCAGAAGAAGCGTTTCATCCCCAAGATGCTGACCGCCGAGGAGATCTGGTGCCAGGGCTACTCAGAGCCGAACGCCGGCTCCGATCTCGCGGGCCTTCAGACGCGCGCAGTTCTCGACGGCGACCATTTCGTGATTAACGGGCAGAAGGTGTGGACCAGCCTGGCGCATCGCGCGCACTTCCAGGTCCTGCTGGTCAGGACCGATCCCTCGGCGCCAAAGCACAAGGGAATCTCCTATCTGCTCGTGGATATGAAAACCCCGGGCATCACGGTCAAGCCCCTGGTGAAGATTACAGGGCACGCCGGCTTCAACGAGGTCTTTTACGATAACGTCGTGGTACCGCGGGAAAATCTCGTCGGCGAGTTGAACAAGGGATGGGAGGTTTCGGTCGCGATGCTGATGTTCCAGCGGATGTCGGCCGGCACCCGCCAGCCCATCGAGCGGATCCTCAACCAGCTCATCGAGCTTTCAAAAGAGGTCGAATTCGGCGGCGTGCCCGCGCACCGCCATCCCTACGTCCGCCAGACCCTGATCCGATTCGCGAGCGATGCGCAATGTGTTTCGCTGGCGCGTTATCGCGCCCTCAGCGCGCATCTGAAGGGCAAGCCTCCCGGTCCCGAGAGTTCCTTTGGCAAGCTGTTTGCCTCGGAACTCAATCTGCGCATGACAATGTTCGCGGCCGAGATGCTGGGTGCGTATGCCGCAATTGAGAACGACAGGCCGAACCGCGCGAACCGCGACCTGTGGGTGCGTCGCCTGCTCAATGCGCGCGAGTACACGATTGCCGGTGGCACCAGCGAAATTCAACACAACATCATCGGAGAGCGCGTGCTCCACCTGCCCAAGGGGTAGCTGGCTGTCGATGAATCAGAGCCAGCTCTCTCTTTTCTCCTCCGTGAAAGGGCGGGAGAGAAGCTTGGGGAAGGAAGCTATCGTTACCCGAGATGTTGGGACCGTGCTTCAACCTCGATTGGGTTTTTCGTCTTTCTCAACACCCTGCTTCGGGCGGATGAGGCCCTTCGGCGCCGATCGCGGGATTAGCCCTTGCGCAGCCGCCTATTGGCCTAGCCGACTCAGATCGTCGAGCGAGCCGTAATTCGCGAACAGCCGTGCGTCATCGAACATGCACGCATAGCCTCCGGTCGTCGCCGGAACCAGTTGTATGCGCGACATCTTTCCGCTCTTCATATCCATCGCGTGCAGACAGGTCCACGCCCAGAACCGCTCGGGTGTCGAGTCTTTCCATGGCGCGCCCGGCTTGCGCACGAAAGTTCCGTAGCCGGTTTCGTGCTGATGGAGCGGATTGCCGGCCGCGTCGTAGCCGACCATCGTCATCGGGTTGAGCGTGCGTGCGTCGTACCAGACCCGCTTTCTCGAATAGGGGCACTGCTTGAAGCGCACCGGCTTGAGATCGGCAACGTAGGCTTCGGGCACGAGTTCCATCCGGGTGCGAAAATACTTGTTGCCGCTCTTGCCGCCGCATAGCGGGATTTCCCAATCCGGGTTGGACGCGAACGCGCCCTGACTGACGCAGGCCAGCGCCGGGCCTTTGCCGACCAGTTTGAAATCGCCCCACGTCAGCAGCGGATCGCCGACCATCCACGCGTCGCTGATGAACATGGTGCTGCCCGGCAGCATCGGGTCGAACCGCTCGTAAGGCGGAAAGGTCCGAATTCGTTTGGTGGTCGGCGTATAGGCATACCCGGTCGGAAACCGGCGCTGATCGTAATCCCATACGGTGAAAGTTCCGGTTCCGGCCACGTCCTGGGGAGCAACGACCAGAGTGGTCATCAGGCGCAGCTGTTTCTCGTGGCCCGTCAAATATGGCTCGGGTTTCAACACCACCCGACCCACGGTCTGCGTCTGAACGAAATAGTTTTCGTAGGTGTAACGAGTCACGCCCTCCGCGTCGGTGTCCCATTCGCGCATCGCATCGGCTTCGGCGTCATGCCTGCCCCATGAAAGCGCGTTGCTGTAGAACAGTTCCAGGGGCATTTTCGGCTCGGGAAACGGATTGCCGCCGATCCACGGCTTGCCGTCCTTGGTGTAAACGTTCCCATCGGCGGCGACATGGTGGACTCCGCGGTTGCGAATCGTCGCTTCAAGGAATGGAACGAAGGTGAGCTTGCGCACGTCGGTCTCGGTGGGAACCAGGTCGACCAGCCTGCCGTCGAACTTGATTTGCCAGTAGGCAATCGGGTCGAGCAATTCCTTGACGATATCGACGTTGCTCGCATCTAGTACCTGTCCGGCCTTGAGCTTGCCCTTGGTGTAAGCCTCGAGCGAAAGCAATTCCGGCGGGTAAGCTGCCTGGCAGTCGGCCGTGTTGGCGATTGTATCCCACAAGGGAGCAATCACGCCTGCGGCCATCAGGCCCTTGGCGGTCTGCTCAAGGAAATGTCTGCGGGTCCAGCCGTCGGGATATTTTCTCAAACGCACGAAATCTTCATCTCCTCAACGCCCGCGCGGCCTGCGCGCACCGTCCAGCGACACCAGACCTCGACGTTTCCTGTCTTGGTGATCGTTGAACCAGCCGGCGCGCTCTGCACCGCCCAAGCTGCTTCGCGGCAGTTGCCATCGAAGCACAAAGCGGGCTTCAGGGAAATCGAAAACGCGCTTCGCCAACCGGATGGTTGGTGATGACGGCGATCGGCTGCCGCCGGGATTCGCCCGGCGGCATTTGCGCCGATTCGCCGCGCGGTCAGATACGGCCGGCGTATTTCTTTTCGGCCGCGGCGCGCAGCTTCGGGATATGCATGGTAGGAAAAAGATCGTCCGTGCCCTTGTAGTCGCGCAAAATCTGGCGCGCAAGCGTCACCTTGTGAACCTCGGTCGGGCCGTCCGCGATGCCCATCACGAAGCTCTCAAGCAGCTGCTCGACGAAGGGCATCTCGTCGCTGACGCCGAGCGAGCCGTGAAGCTGAATTGCGCGCGAGACAACATCGTGGAACACCTTCGGCATCAACGCCTTGACGGCCGAGATGTCCTTGCGCACTTTTCGATAGTCCTTGTACTTGTCGATTCGCCACGCGGTACGCAGCACGAGCAGGCGGAATGATTCGAGTTCGATCCACGAGTCGGCGATCTTCTCCTGCACCATTTGCTTGTCGGCCAGCAGCGAGCCCTGGGTGGTGCGCGACAGCACTCGCTCGCACATCATGTCGAACGCACGGCGCACCTGTCCTATAGTGCGCATCGCGTGATGGATGCGTCCGCCGCCAAGGCGAGTCTGCGCCACCTCGAAGCCGCCGCCGCGCGGACCTAGCAGATGATCCTTCGGCACCTGCACGTCCTGGTAGCGGACGTAGCCGTGCGTGCCTTCGGCCTCGCCGACTCCGACCTTGACGCTTCGGACGATATTGACGCCCGGGGTTTCGACCGGCACCAGGAACGCGGACTGGCGCTTATAGGGCGGCGCGTCGGGATCGGTGACCGCGATCACGATCAGGAAAGAGGCGAAATTGGCGTTGGACGAAAACCACTTCTCGCCGTTGATCACCCAGTTGTCGCCGTGCAGCTCGGCGCGAGTGGTGAAGACCTTGGGATCAGCGCCCCCGTGAGGCTCGGTCATCGAGAAGGCCGAGACGATCTCGTTGTCGAGCAGTGGCTGAAGAAAGCGTTTCTTTTGTTCCGGCGTTCCATACTTCGCCAGGATCTCCGCGTTGCCCGAATCCGGCGCCTGGCATCCGAAGACGATCGGCGCGAAGCGCGAGCGGCCGAGGATCTCGTTCATCAGAGCTAGCTTCAACTGTCCGTAGCCCTGTCCCCCGAGCTCGGGTTCGAGATGACAGGCCCAGAGCTTGTGTTTCTTGACCTCAGCCTGAAGCGGGCGGACCAGCGCGTTGCGTTTAGGATCGCGCACGTCGTAGGGGTTGCCGAGCACGTAATCGAGCGGCTCGACTTCCTCGCGCACGAACTGCTCGATCCAGTCGAGTTGTTTCTGGAATTCGGGATCCGTTTCAAAGTCCCAGCTCATGATTAGTCCTCCATGCGCAAGGCCGGGTTTTCCGCGATGCGCATTATAAGAATGTCGGCGCCAGCGTGAAGCGCGCGCGAATTGTGGCCGATAAGCCAAGCTTTTGCCAGAGCGCGCGGAATCGGTCCGGGCTGCCGCAAGCGGGACGACGCGGGGAAACTTACCCGAGCGCCTCCGTCGCGCGCACTTCCCCTGTAGCACCGGCGAAACAAAGTGGCTCCCGAGTAATCCTGCAGAGGCCCGTCTGGAGCGATTTTTCGCCAAAAACATGGTCATCTAACGCTGCGCTCCCAAGGTACAAAACTTGCTGGTCAGGGCGGCGGGGGCGTCTTATGCGTATTGACGAACTAAGAAAGCGTCTTCTCGAAGAACGAGCCAGAATTACCGGCGATGTGACGCGAATCGGAAGTCTCACTCCGCGCACCGACTTGGAAGAGTTGAAACCGCGTCCTCATGTTGTGGAAGAAACCCGAAACCGCGAACCCGGGACGCCTCTCGAGCCACGTGCCGCGGAAGCCGCCACGGCGGATTTGATGTTCGATCTGAACCAGACCTCGGTTTCCAACGCGATCGCGAAGTCGTTCGAGCGCACCAAGGCATTCGAAGATCGCTTCGCCAAGCTGATGTCCACCTTCGAGCAGGCTGACCGCCTTGCGCAGCAGGCTATAGAAGCCGTTGAACAGTTGGGCGAACTGGCGGACCATCTCCCCTCGCTGGTCAAGGCCTTTGAACCGATGAAGGCCGTCAAGCGCCAGCTTGCCGCGCTCGCCAACGTGTTCGAACCGATGAAACCCGCCGAGGAGCAGATCGCTGAATTCTCATCAGCGTTTTCCAGGGCCTTTCACGAAAACCTGGTCCGAATTGCGCGGATGCTCGAACCGGTCAGGGATTTCCAGGGTCGCCTTGCGCAACTCGCTTCGGATTTTTCGCCCGCGAACGATTTGCAGAGGCGCTTCAACGAACTCGCGCTCGCATTTCAGGAGAGCCCCGCCGAAGAGCCGGAGCCGAAGGCCAAGGCGGAATCTTCCGAGCAAGCCAGCGCCGAAGACACCATCGGTGGGCAAATCATCCCGGCCGAAGGAGCTCCGGCGCTCAACGGAACCAGCAACCCGTAAACGCGGAACTCCCTCGCCATCCCGCTGGCGACATCGGACGGCTTCGCCGGCGCCTGAGCGGCCTCGTGCTTGCGCGTGCGCAATCATTCACGCTCGTCGCGACCCTTGCGCTGATCCTGAACCAGGCGGTTCCCCGGCCCGAGGAATGGCTCGGACGGATAGCGAGTTCGGCGTCCGCTGATGCCCCGTCCACGCGGGTTGGGCGTGTACGTTCCCGACGAGATGCCGCGCGGTTTCGAGAACCCTGCATGGCGCGAGGCAAGTGGTCTCCGACTTATCCGATTACCGGGCCCCCTCCAATTATCGCGAAACCGCGGTGCGTTGACCCAACGCCGGACGCCGCTATGCTGGACTAATTCTCCGATGAGCGCGTCACGCATCCCGCCGCGAAGCCATGGCGCACGCGCCCTTCTTGCCCGCCGGTCCCTGCTGGTGGAGCGCGCGCTCCTGCCGATCGAGCGTTTCATCCATAGCGAGAGCGTAAGCGCCATTATCCTGCTCGCCGCCTCGATCGTCGCGCTCGCGTGGGCCAATTCCCCATGGCAGGCGAGCTATTCGGAACTCTGGCACACCAAGCTCACGTTCGATGTCGCCGTGTATTCCGTCTCCAAGAGCCTGCATCACTGGATCAACGACGGCCTGATGGCGGTGTTCTTCTTCGTCGTGGGTCTCGAGATGAAGGCCGAGTTGACCCACGGCGAGCTGTCGAACCCGCGCCAGGCGGCGCTTCCGGCGATCGCGGCGCTCGGCGGGATGGTCGTTCCGGCGCTGATCTACCTCTGGTGGAATCCCGCGGGCGCGGCGGCGCGCGGATGGGGCATCCCGATGGCGACCGATATCGCGTTCGCGGTGGGCGCGATGGCGTTGCTCGGGGAACGGATACCGCCGCGGCTCAGAACGATGCTGCTCGCGCTCGCGACGGTGGACGATATCGGCGCGATCCTGGTGATCGCGATTTTTTACACCGGCGCGATATCGCTCGAAGCACTCGGAATTTCGCTAGTTCTGTTGATGGTTCTGGCTGGGATGAAGGCGATCGGGATACGCAATCCACTCGCCTACGCGATCCCGAGCGTGATTTTCTGGATCGCGGTCCTCGAATCCGGCATCCACGCGACTATTGCGGGCGTGGTGCTCGGATTGCTAACGCCAAGTGAGGCATGGTTCGATCAAAAAAGTTTTCTCGAGTCTGCCGAGCATCTTCTCTCGTGCCTGCGCCAGGCCGACAGCGCGGGCGACAAGGCCACCGCGTCGGCTCTTCTAGGCGAACTCGAGCAACTCACCTACGAAACCGAATCACCGGTCGAGCGGCGCGAGCGCAATTTCCGGCCCTGGGTGAGCTACATCGTGCTGCCGCTCTTCGCGCTCTCCAACGCGGGCGTGGTGGTTTCCGGCACGCATCTTCACGAAGCGGTCTCAAATCCGGTAACGGCCGGTGTGTTCTCGGGACTGGTCGCTGGCAAGGCGCTCGGGGTGGTCTGGTTCACCGCGTTGGCAGTGCTGACCGGCGTGTCGCGCCTGCCTGAGGAAGTGACATGGCGGCACGTAATCGGCACAGGACTCCTCGCCGGAATAGGCTTCACGGTTTCGTTGTTCATTACGGGACTCGCGTTTGAAGAACCGCAAATGATCGCGAACGCCAAGCTGGGAATTTTGGCCGGGTCGCTCGTTTCCGGAGTCGCCGGCTACCTGGTCCTGCGTGGCACGGCCACTGGCGACGCGGGGCGATGACACCAATGCGGCACGACCTCGAGGTTCTGATGACCGAGCGGATGGCCGCCGTCCGAATCTCCGAATCCGATTTCGCCGAGCTTCGCCGGATGGACTGCGACGTGCGGGTGATGGCGACGCTCGGCGGCATTCGCTCGGAAGCTCAAACCAGCGAATTCCTCCTGAAGGCAATCCAGCATTGGCACCGCTATCGGTACGGAATCTGGATGTTTCGGGAGCGCGACGGTCAAAGATTTCTCGGACGCGCGGGATTGCGCCACGTTGAGCTCGAGGGCACTTGCGAAGTCGAATTGCTTTACGCCGTCATGGCTGAATTCTGGGGCAAGGGTTTCGCAACCGAGATGGCGCGCGCGATCGTGAAGCTCGGCTTCGAGTGTCTTGGGCTCGAAAGCGTCGTCGCGTTCACGCTGCCTGCCAACTTCGCTTCAAGGCGGGTGATGGAAAAGGCGGGATTCTCCTACGAACGCGAGAGCACATGGGCCGCCACGCCCCATGTGCTCTACCGCCTGAAAAACCCTGCGCGCTGAGGAGCTTGCGCGCGCCCGCTCCGATGAAAGCGGCGAAGACGCCCGCCCACAGGCCGCTTCAGCTCACCGCGGCACGCCGCTTGAGCAACGCAGCAACGTCAAACTTGAACAGCCGCGCCGCGTTGAGTCCGAGAATCTTCGCCCGGTGCTCGTCGGCGATACCGCCCATCTGGCGCTCGATCGCCTCGGCGGAATGCGGCCAGGAGCCCTCGTGATGCGGATAGTCGTTGGCCCACAGGAAGTTGTCGACCAGTCCGTATTTGAGCGCGAGGTCGAGCCCGACGCGATCCTCCTGGAATGAAGCGAAGCCGTGCTCGTGAAAATACTCGCTCGGCAGCTTCTTGAGCTTCGGGAACGCCCACATGTGATGCTTGCGGTAGGCCTCGTCCATCGCTTCGAGCGCCCACGGAACCCATCCGATTCCGGACTCGATCGCGGCGAAGCGAAGCCCCGGAAAACGCTCCAGAACACCCGATGCGCACATGTGCGCGACCGGCTCTATCGTCGGCACCAGGGAGTGCGAAACATAGTTGATGACCGCGCCGCCGTCCTTGCGCGCCGCTCGTGGATCGCGCCCAGTCGACACGTGGAACGTGATCGGCAAGCCAGCGTCCTGGATGACCTCCCACATCGGATCGAACATCGGCAGGTTGTAATTGGGATGGCGCGCGTCGTGGGGACCGAAGATCGGCTTGCATGGCAGGGTGAGGCCGCGAAAGCCTATCTTCGCCACCCGCTTTATCTCGGCAATTGCGAGTTCGAGATCCGCGGTCGCAATCGCCGCCATCGGCGACATCCGATCATTGTACGGCCCAAACGTCTCCCACGCCCAATCGTTATAAACGCGGCACTGCGCGGCGGCAAAACGCGCATCCGGTGTGGCCCACATCATCAGGCCCTTGTTCGGAAAAATTATCTCCGCGTCGACACCGTCGCGCGCCATGTCCTTCAGACGTTGCTCCGGATCGGCGCCCGCTTTTGAACGCACCCGATCCTCGCCTTCAAGCGCCGAGTCGAGCAGGCGCGAACGCTGCCATCCTTCCGAGACCTGCCACTTCACGCCGTTCTCATCGATCTCGATGCGCGGCAGGCGTTCGCGGAACTCGCGGTCGATCCGCTCGTACCAGAGATTGGAGGGCTCATTACAATGCGAGTCGGCCGAGATCATCAGGTACTTGTCGGGATCGCCTGGCCGCGCGGTGCGCTTCCAGCCGAGATGGCCGGGCGTCTCGAGGCGCCAAAGGTTGGGCTGGTTCACCACTTCGATGGCTTCGCTCATGACGGTCTCCTTCACCGCGAACTTTTGTTCAGAACAACAATCGCATCGCCCCAAAATCCGATGTTAGTCGAAGGCATCCACGGGCTGTCAAGCAGAACTCTGCGAAGGCCGCATCGACGGTGCGAAACCCCGCCGCGCGCCCGGGACGGCCTGGTTTCCCGCGCAGGACCAGGCGCGCCGCGCGATGATGGGTGTGGCGGACTACTCCCCTGGGCAGGAACAGCGGGCGGCGCTCAGCTTGCGGTTATCTTCGAAACGCGAGCGCGGAATTCGCCCAGCGCCATCAGCGGGAAGTAATGCGGGTACAGGTAATAGCGCATGTAGAAATGATTCGGGAAACCGTTGCCGGTGAATTCGCGCTCGTCCCATGCGCCCGCGTCGTTCTGACGTTGGACCAGCCATCGCACGCCCCTCAGAACGTTCTCACTGAGCGCATCCTCGCCCGCAAGCAGTCCGAGCAGCGCCCACGCGGTCTGCGACGCAGTGCTCGGTCCCCTGCCCCGCCACGAAGGGTCGCGGTCGCTAAGACAGCTCTCGCCCCATCCGCCGTCCAGGTTCTGCTTCGACTTGAGCCATTCGACCGCGCGCCTCACCATCGGCTGCGCGAGATCGAAACCGATCGCGCGGAGTCCGACGAGCGCGGAAAACGTACCGTAGATGTGATTGACGCCCCATCGCCCCCACCACGACCCTTCCGCGGATTGCTCGCGCGCAAGCCATTCGATCGCGCGCTTTGCGGCGGGATGGTCCTGACGATAGCCGAGCGTTCCCATCATCTCGAGTACCCGCCCGGTCAGATCGGGGCACGACGGATCGGTTACGGCTTCCACGTCGGCGAGCGGCAGATGGTTGAGCCAGCGATGGTCGGTGTCGGGATCGAAGGCGGCGAAGCCGCCGTCGCGCGACTGCATTCCGATAGTCCAGTTCGCACCCGCAGCGATTGCGCGGGCGAGCCCTTGCGAGTCGGCGGCACCGCCGGCAGCGGCCCGGCTGAGCGCCGCGACGATAACCGCCGAGTCATCAACGTCGGGATATGCATTGTTGAAGAACTCGAACGCCCATCCGCCGGGCGCAAGAGCGGGGCGCTTTACAGCCCAATCGCCGCGCTCGAAAATCTGATGCTCGACGAGCCATCTCGCGGCCCTCGTCATCGCCGGATGAGTAGCCGGGATCCCCGACACGAGCAGCGCCTTCATCGCAAGCCCCGTGTTCCAGTTGGGCGAAACGCACGGCATATAAAGCGCCTTGTCGCCCATCTCCCAGACCAGCTCGCGCGACGCCTCAAGCGCTTTCTCGATCACGGGATGATCTGCGGGATAACCGCATCCCCTCAGCGCCATCGGACTCAACAGATAGCACGGCTCGATACCGCCAAATGAGCCGTTCGCCTCCTGGTGAGCGAGCAGCCATCGCTCGGCGAGGCTCATCGCGCGCCTGCGCAGCCGTCTGATGTGATGGCGGTTGTAAAAACCGAGCCCGCGATCGAGCAGGTTCATGAAGTTGCGCAGCGAAACCGCACGCCGGCCCGTGGGCTGATGGAAGCGCGTCAGATGCGGCGCACGGGTGTAAAGCTCGCGGATTCCCCGCGATTGGTCGATCCCAACAACGGGCCGCGTCGCCTGAAGAAGCGCGAGCGCAACGAAAGTGCCTCGTGCCCATGAGCCAAGCGCGTAAATGCTGAGCGGAAATCGCTCAGGTATAAGCATCAGCTCGACCGGACACGCCGCCGTCGAGTCCCACGGAACTTGCCCTATCGCCGCAAGATAAAACCTGGCCAGCGTGCCGGCATGTTCGATGCCCCCGTGCGACATTATCCATTGCCGCGCCCGCGCAAGCGCCGGCGCCTCGGCTGGGTAGCCGGCGAGCTTGAGCGCCGCGTAAGCCTCTATCGTATACGAAGCGTATCCTTCGCCGCCCGGAAAGATGTTCCAGCTTCCGTCGTCCTGCTGGCGATCCAGCAGGAATCGCGCAAGCCGCGCTTCCAGTTCGCGGTCAACGCGATTCATGAAGTGGTTGAAGATGATGAACTCGGCGTTCATCTGGGCGTTCGCCTCGAGCGGCGCATTCCAGTAGCCCTCGGGCGCTTGAAGCTCAAGAAGCGAACGCGCCGCCCGCGCTATCACCCAGTCAACCCGCGCGACGAATTCGTTTGCCCGCGAAAGCCGGAAAATTTCCGGATGGCTGGCGCTCTCGAGGTGCAGACTCATCAGACCGTCCTCCGAGCCGCGTGACCGTGCGCGATCCTAATCAGCTCGTGAACCCAGGAACCGAACAAGGTCGTGAACCGCGTCGCGATCAGAACTTCGCGCCGAGCGGGGATTTATCGATCAACGCCCAGCGGAAGGCTGAATATACACAGATGGCGCACTTAAACCAAACAGAAATTATCTTGACGAATGATTATGGTTCTCCGGATGTTGAAATCATGTATCCTATGTGCCGTGATTAGGTATAGCGTCTTAAAAGTGCTTTTTACCTCTGGCGGATTCCACAGGTGGGCCCCTGCGCTGACGTACGCATATCGACGACTACTCGCGCTCACGCAAGGTCCCAACCTTGGGCTCGCTGAGCAATCATTCATATATGCTGTCGAGCCGGGGGATTTCCCGATTCTCGTTCGCAAGCAGGATGCTCCAGTCGGGGCGCCGCCCGCCGGGCGTTCGTCCGAATCCTCCGCGTCGGCGAAGATATCGCCGAATTCAGCCGCACAGACGAAAAGTCTCTGCGGCATACATCCGACGTTGACGCAGGCGCTGCCGAACTAGCGCTCCCAGGCTATCGCGACACGCGCACCACAGCCTCGCGCAATCCGGCCCGACCGGATGCCCGCGGAACCCGCGCGTATCGTGAAGAGGTCGAAGTCATATCGGACCATTGTCAACCCCCTCTCGCGGCGAGCGGCAAGAATGCGAGCCGGTCTTTACTGGCCCGGAACGGACGCGTGAATCACTTTTCTTGCGATTGAGCGCGTGCGATCGCTTTTTCGATCAGGACGACGGCCTCGTCCGTTCCGGCCCATCGATGGATCTTCACCCACTTGCCTTCCTCCAGGTCCTTGTAATGGCGGAAAAAGTGGGCGATCTGCTCGCGTAGGATGAGCGGCAGGTCCTCGAAGCCGCGAACGCCGGTATAGAACGGATTCAGTTCGTCGACCGGAACGGCGATTATCTTCTCGTCGGGGCCGTTTTCGTCTTCCATGAAAAGCACGCCTATCGGTCGGCATCGGACGACCGCGCCGGAGACGACCGGAACCTGCGTGATCACCAGCACGTCGCAAGGGTCTCCGTCTTCAGAAATCGTATGCGGGATAAAGCCGTAATTGGCCGGATAAGACATCGAAGTGTGCAGAAACCGATCGACGAACAGCGCGCCGGAGGGCTTGTCGAGTTCGTACTTGACCGGCGGCCCACCCTGCGGAATCTCGATGATCGCGTTCAGATCGTGAGGCGGATTCTGGCCGATAGCAATCCTGGTAATATCCATTTGCTACTAATAGTACCGCGCCGCGATCGCACGCTCCAGCCGCACCGCAATCAGGCACAGGCGATTAGCGCTCCAAAAAAAGAAACCCGGGAGAAGCGGAGCCCGCGCGTTCTCCCGGGCAAACGTAATCTGGCTACCGCAACTATTGGATAAGTGTGACGCCCGTGGGAGTGGTGCCGTTCGGCGTGCCGCCACCGGGGATCGCGTTCGGGTCGACCGTACCCATGAAATACACATTGATATTGTCGGTACCGGGGTCGAATGAACTGATCCACATCTCGGCAAACCCGAGAACCGGAACCGTGGATTTTCCGTTGGAGCCGGCAAAGCTGACCATCGGCACAACGACGGCTCGCGAATCGTTCAACTCCAGGTTGTTCAGCGGAACAACAGGTGGCGCCCCATCGCTATACGCGGAGTTGCTCAGCCTGATTTGCATGCCCTGAGCGATAGGACCAACGATGTTTCCGGGCTCGGTAGGCAGGTACACGCCCTGACCAATGTATGTGGTCCCCGAGTACCCGTATGCGATGTTGTTTCGTAACACGTTGGCGCCGTTGCCGCCGATCGCCAACGGCTCCCAATTGCCCGGAGCGCCGGAGATCATCCCGTAATGAAGCGTGCAGGTGGTAGTCGCAACGCCGTTGACCAGCGAGACGGAACAGCCGCAATCAGTCGTCGGGTCCGTTCCCGTACAGGAAAGCCCGATCGGAAACATACCGTTAGTTCCTCCGGCTGGCTGGACCATAGCCGTTGCCTGCACGGTCACCGGCGTATTCAGAAAACCGAGCACCCGGGCAAAGAAGAAACTTACGGTGCGCTGGAGCTTCACGGTGATAGTACTGTTGGCGTTGCCGAACGTTACTGAAAGGACCTGGCTGCTTGGCACACCATCGTAGCCTGCGTAAGTGATGGCGGTGCTTGTTGCAGTGCTGGTGTCGTTGGGCAGGTAATGCGCACCCGCCACGGCCGCCGCGTCCGCCGCCTTCTGGAGCTGCGCCCAGTTGAAGTAGAGCACCGCAACGTCAGTGCAGAGCGCCATCGCACCCAGCAGCGTGACAAGAACCAGGGTGAAGATCACCAAAGTCTGCCCACCGGAACCGTGGCGACGCGTTTTCATGGAAGGACGCTCCTAATGGTTGTCCGCTCGAACAAGGCGAACAGTAGTGAACTCTATCTAACTTCGCAACGTTCTGGCAATCTGAATCATCGCCGGACCAATTATAAGCATCAACATCGCTGGCAATACCAGAAGCACCAGTGGGACAAGTATCTTGACGGAAAGCTTTTGCGCGTTTTCCTCGGCGCGGAGCCGGCGCTTCGCCCGAAGCGCATCGGCACTGGCGCGCAGCGCGGGTCCGATTTTCGAGCCGAGCTGTTCGCTCTGAATCAGTGTCGCGGCAAGCGGCTTCACGTCTTCCACCGCGCTTCGTTCGGCAAGCGAGCGCAGCGCTTCGCCCATCGTTCTGCCAGCGGACACTTCCGCGGCCACCAGGGCAAGTTCCCTTCCGATTTCCTGGTCCTGGCGTTCGGCCTCGGTGCCAACGACCTTGATTGCCTCGTTGAGACCCAGACCGGCCTCGACTGACACAACCAACAGATCGAGCGCGTCGGAAAGCTCGTTGGCAATCGTAGCTTGCCTGAGTCGGGCGCGGCGCTTGATGTAATAGCTCGGCGCCATGAATCCCACCGCGAGGCCTGCGAAAGCACAAACGAACACGTTTGAACCGACCCCCGAAGCAAGCCATCCGACGGCCGCACCAACCAGGGCGAGGCCAAGCGCGCCAAGGACACGGACGACCTCGAATGTGAACAGGTCGCTCTGACGGAACCCGGCCATCACGAGCTCCTGGGCCAGCTTCTCGACGCGCGGATTATCGACGTCGGGCTGTGGGATATGCTTGCGCGCCCAATGCAGCATGGCCCGCGTCGCGTTGCGGTCTGGCGACAGCGCGCCACCTTCGGCGGCGCTCTCGGCTATGCGCACCTGCACTGCAAGGTCCGCGAACTTGTCCTGAGCCCCTCCACGCCTGCCGGAAATTATGCCCCAAAGGCCGATCGCAGCGGCATAGACGAGCAGGAAGAATGCGAGACTTGCGCCAAATGCGGTCATGATCAATAGCTCACCTTCATCAGGCGGCGAATTATCAGAATCGCCAGTACATCGAGCACCACTGCCGTCTTCACCAGCTTGATTCCGGTCGGATCGTGGAAGAGCGTCGCGGTATAGCTCGGCTCCATCATGCTGAAAGCCATCAGGACGAATATCGGCAGCAACCCCACCAGCATGCCGCCGATTCGCGCCTGAGCGGTCAGCGCGCGAATCTGAAGCTGCAAGCGCTGACGCGCCCGCACCAGCTCGGCAAGCCGTCCAACGATTTGGGCGAGACTGCTGCCCACCTCGCTTTGCACCTTGACCGCAACCACCAGCATCCGCAGATCTTTTTCAGGCACCCGCCGGAGCATTTCCTCGAGCGAGCGCGAAAGGGGCAGGCCGATCCTGGTCTGCTCCAGGACCGTGCGAAACTCGCCGCCCAGAGGATCGCCGAATTCGCCAACCAGCACCTGCAGGGCGCGCTGGAGCGAATGGCCGGCCTCGAGCGATGACTTGATAAGGTCAAGCGCGAACGGCAGCTGGCGCGTGAAGGCCTTAAGCCTGCGGTGCCGGCGCGCGCGGACGTACATGAGCGGAAGCGCGCCGAGCAGCAGTCCCGCACCCAGGGCCCATAAGTTGTCGCGCCAGAAGAACTCACCCGCTCCCGCGCCGGCTATAAAGAGGAGCATGATGATGAGTATCATGTCGCCGAGCCGCATGTAGATGCCGGCCTGCCACATGTTTTCTTCCAGTGTCCTGGAAACATCCAACGCCACAAGCCAGGAACTCATCCCGGTCGGGCGCTGCCGACGCGGCCGAAGAAGAAGATCCTCCTCCGCGTCGGGACCGCCGGGTTGCATCCGGCGCCGTCTCAGGCTCGCCGCATCGATTTCAACGCGCCGGCTTGTCAGGAACACAAGCAGCGGCACGAAGACCAAGGCGAAAACCGCGCTGGCCAGAAGAGCATCCATGATCAGTTCTCGTTGACGCGCATGAGGCGCTCGAACCTGTAACCGACCGCTTCGAGCCGGTTCGCATAGAAGGAGCGCATTCCGGTCGGGCGGAAGGTCCCCAGGATCTTCCCGTTGGCGTTTATTCCGGTGCGCACGAACTCGAACAGGTCCTGCATCATGATCATCTCCCCCTCCATCCCGGTGATTTCCGAGATCTTCAGCACCTTGCGCGTGCCGTCGGACATGCGCGAGACATGGACCACGATGTCGAGCGATGCGGAGATTTGCTGGCGCATTGCCCGCTCCGGCAGGTTGGCTCCGAATAGCATCATCAGCATCTCGAGCCGTCCGAGACTGTCGCGCGGGTTGTTAGCGTGAAGCGTGGTCAGCGAACCGTCGTGTCCGGTCGACATCGCCTGCAACATGTCGAACACTTCGGCGCCGCGCGCCTCGCCGACGATAATCCGGTCGGGGCGCATGCGCAGCGCGTTTCTCAGCAGTTCGCGCTGGTTGACCTCGCCCTTGCCTTCGATGTTTGCCGGGCGCGTTTCCAGGCGCACCACGTGAGGCTGCTGAAGCGAGAGCTCTGCCGAGTCCTCGATCGTCACGATTCGTTCCTCGTCCGGGATGAACGCCGACAGGCAGTTGAGCATCGTGGTTTTGCCCGAACCGGTACCGCCGCAGATGAGGATGTTCAGGCGCGCTTTCACGAGCGCCTTCAGTAGCTCCACCATCTCCTGGGTAAGTGTTCCCTTGTCGACGAGATCCTGGATGTTGAAACGCTTTCGGCCGAACCGCCGGATCGAGAGCGCGGGACCGTCGAGTGCAAGCGGCGGGATGATCGCGTTGACGCGAGAGCCGTCGCCGAGCCGCGCGTCGACCATCGGGGAGGCCTCGTCGATACGTCGGCCGACCTGCGCAACGATCCGATCGATGACCAGCATCAGATGCTGATTGTCATTGAAGGTAACCCGCGTCGGATAGAGCTTGCCTTCGCGTTCGACGTACACCTGGTTGGGGCCGTTGACCAGGATATCGGTGATTGAATCATCCCACAGCAACGGTTCGAGCGGTCCGAGCCCGAGCAGTTCATTCTTGATCTCGTTGGTCAGCCGTTCACGGTCGGAATCGGTGATGAGCCGGCCTTCCTCGTCGAGAATCTCGTTGATGCATTGCGAGACCTTTGACACCGCCACGTCCGGCTCCAGGTTCTCAAGCCGGGCGACGTCCAGGGTCTCGAACAGGCGGTTGTGAACGGCGAGCTTCAGCTGCTGAAAGCTGTCCGCAAGCACGCTCTTGGAGCGTTTGGACGCGGCGACAAAAGTATGCTGGCGCTGCGAGCTGCCGTTGGAAGCATTGCTGATCCTGTCAACGAGCGACATTGTTCGCTCCTTTCGCGCGGGAAACTATTGCGGAAACCAGGCGCGAGACGACTCCGCCGCCGTTTCCGGTCTTGTGAACCTCTTCGGGACGCTCAAGGATGCGTCCCGCCAGCTCCTCGAAGGATTTGGCCAGCGCCGAGTTCGGCGCTATCTGCCAAAGGTCCTTGCCGGCGAGCTCGACCCGTTCCATGACCTGGGCGTCTTTCGGGATCGTCGCGTAAATCGGACGCGCAAGCGTCTCGGAAACCTGCTCGGCGGTTATTGCATAGGCGGGCGTGAAGCGGCTCAGCACGAATTGCGGCTTGATACGCGTCAGGCTCAGCCGGCTGAAGACGTCGATAAACCGGAAAGCGCATCGTGCGCCCGCGATCGATTGGTCGAGGAGGTAAAACAGGCGGTCGGACCTTTCCCAGGCGGCCACCACGTTGCCGCTGAGACTGTTGCCGCAATCGATCAGCACAAAGTCGAACATCTCGCGCATCACCTCGACCACCCGTTCGACGGTGCTCTCGGCGATCATTTCGCTCTGCTCCACGTGCTTGGGCGCCGCCATCACGTAGACTCCCGAAGCGCTTTTGGCGAGAACCGCCTCGACCTGGATCGAGTCCACCACTTTGTCAGCCCCGGCCAGTTCCATTATCGTGTGCTCGGGCTCAACGTTGAGCATCACGCCGAGTGTGCCGGTCTGCAGGTCAAGATCGATCAACGCAACCCGGCGCTTGAACCGGTAATGGAGAGCGAATGCGAGGTTGATCGTAAAGCTGGTGACACCGATCCCTCCCGTCAGGCTCGTCACTGAAATGACATTGCCGCCGGTCTGCTTTTCGGTTCGTCGGCGCGCCTCGCTGACCTTGAGCATCGCGCGCGTCGTATCGCCGGGGTTGAGCGGCAGAAACAAGGTCTCGTCCGCGCCTGCCCGAAGCGCCTGCCGGATAAGCGCGGGCGACTGCTCGGGCAGCAGCGCAAACAATGCCGGACGGTTATCGTTCTGCGCGTAACGCAGCAGTTGGTCGAGTCCCGTCCCGCCCTCTGTCCCAAGCATCACCATCACGACGTCGGGACGCTCCGCGTAACCATTCGTTCCCTTCTGGGCAGCCGACGCCGCCATCGTATTCTCCGTCACCTCGAGCCTCGGCTCGGTCAGCGCCTGAAGCGCCGCCTTGACCTCGGCAAGCTGCTCGGTCGAGCCCCCCAACAACTCCACCTTCAGCGCCGTGCCGCGCGCGTCGTTTCTGGACAAAAGTGACACTTCCTACCTCTCCGCCCCAGCCTCGGGGTTGTCTTGTTCGTTCAACGCTTAGAACCTGGGCCGTCCCGGGTCGGGAGTGCTGAGCCGGGTGGTCCTGATCTCGCTGTAGGAGAGCGGACCGCGGCTGCTCGGCTCGAAGACGGCCGCGCCGGGCGGCAGCGGGCGGACG
>Ga0078972_1000900_pt1 | contig 120427 bp, 112 predicted proteins | sample YelNatPaOPGAMG01_FD_67568 | JGI IMG/M metagenome (GOLD analysis project Ga0078972, IMG submission 67568) | Hot spring thermophilic microbial communities from Obsidian Pool, Yellowstone National Park, USA - OP-RAMG-01 (SPADES assembly) (version 2) | ecosystem: Environmental > Aquatic > Thermal... | reverse complement strand
ATCAGGGTTTCCCCCATTGTGCAAGATTCCCCACTGCTGCCTCCCGTAGGAGTCTGGCCCGTGTTTCAGTGCCAGTGTGGCCGTGTGCCCTCTCAGGCCGGCTACCGATCATCGCCTTGGTAGGCCATTACCCTACCAACTAGCTAATCGGCCGCGGACTCCTCCTCCGGCGCATTGCTGCTTTCCCCTCTCGGGCTTATGCGGTATTAGCCCCGGTTTCCCAGGGTTATTCCCCACCAGAGGGTGGATCATCCACGTGTTACTCACCCGTGCGCCACTTTACTCACCAGGTTGCCCCAGCTTTCTCGTGCGACTTGCATGTGTTAGGCGCGCCGCCAGCGTTGATTCTGAGCCGGGATCAAACTCTCGTTTGATCTCTTAGAGAATGCTCGTCGCCTTGCTCAAAACTCAGCGATCTGACGATATAAACTTTGCGTCCAACCAGATTGTCAAAGATCTGTACTTCAGAACCGGGAATCTCACGAAACCCGGCCTGTCGCAGGCCTCGAAAGCGATTTGAGCCTTGACCTTTGGTCCACGTTGCCGAGGAACCACGTCCCTTGCTCAAAAACTTTTGGAAACTTTAAAAGAACCTTGAGAAAAGGAAAAAACCTCACCTGGCTTCCTCTGCCAGGCTCCCTGTATTTCTTTCCGCTATTCTTACGCCACACGATAATCTAGCACATGCTCACTTTTCACTGCAACCCCTTGTTCCCGGTGTTGCTATGTGCTTGATTTCCGCCAGCGAAGACAATTAAAAGATTACCAAACACCCGCGAGCATTGCAAGTATGCCAGCACCTGTTAACCCGGGTTTCTGATTTAAAGTTTTCAGCGCAACTTCACACTATGTGACAACGTGTTGGTTCTTGCAGGTTCCAGCGCGATCAAACCCTTCTGGGAGGCCAAACCCAATGGGCGACAAATGGAATCAACGCTTTCAGCTTTCTTTCAATGCTGCTTGGAAGATCCAGTTCCAGGGATTGCGGGTCAGCTCCGCGGCGGCCCGTTCGACGTGCCCCAGCGTCGAATACGGACGAAACTTATCGGTCCCGTCTCGCATCCAGAACTCACCAGCGCGCATCAAATGGGCCAGAGGGGAAACTGAAATGAAGCTTCTGTTCGCTGTTTTGGTAGCCATATCGGGTGGCGGCCTGCTTACGCATGGTCAGACGGTTCAGAGCAAGACGCACCTCAAGGTGGGGGACGTAGCGCCGAATTTTACGCTTCCGTCAACTCAAGGTGGTGAGTTCACTTTGTCCGACTATTTAGGGAAAAAGAGCGTGGTGCTGGCGTTTTTCCCCAAGGCGTATAGCGGCGGCTGCACGAAGGAGATGACCGCTTATCAGTCGGGTATCTCAGATTTTAATTCCGCCGAGGCGCAAGTGGTAGCCATCAGCACGGACAATCTGGATACGTTGAAGCGGTGGTCCCGGGAATTGAAGGCTTCCTTCCCGTTCTTGAGCGATGCCGGCCGTAAAGTCAGCGCACTGTACGGCGTGCTGTCAGGCTCGCAGAGTTACGCCAATCGGACAACATTCATAATCGACACCGAAGGCCGAATTCAGCATATCGAGGAAGGTTCCGCTGCTTTAGACCCATCTGGCGCAGCAACCGCTTGCAAGCGGATGGCCAAGCGCTGAATGGCGGAGGGGAGAATTCGTGCGCGTGCTGGCGCTACATTCCTCACGCACAGAATCCCAGTTCCTTGTGGCTCATATCGTGCAAGCTGACAACCTGAGGGGAGCTGGTCTGCGCAACCCCCACCCGCCGGCATTCAGACACTGCACGGGCGCCTCTCTGCCTTGGGCCCCGGTTATGGCAGTGCGTAAGGAGTTCCAACTATACGCCTCGGCATCAGGATGCCCTATGCAACCATTTCTTCCTTGCGTAAATAGCCTTGGGAACGAATAGCTGGATAATGCACTTGTTGTAACCACCTCACGCAGGAATCAATGCCTCCGCCCCCACCGGGCCGTGGGAATCACTTCGAGATTGCAAGCATTGTCACAAATCTCACGCACATCCTGAGGATTCACCTTAATGATTCAGCGCAATCCCGCACTACTCGTTCTGCCCGTACTAAACTACATTATTGTGACTGGAGTGCATACTACCAATGAATTCCCAAACTTTTCTCCTGGTTAACTTGGGCTTGCTTGTTGCAGCGAGCATGGCTTGCCGAACGGGTATGACAACCAAACCGCAGCCAACACCCCGCACCATTCGGGTAGCGCAATCAGGACCGGCAGACGTCGTCGGAACCGATAACGTCGCCTTACAAAAAGCGGCCGATATGCTACGTCCCGGCGACACGCTTGAAATCGCTTCAGGCACATATCTGCTTGAAAACAGCGTCTTCATCCCTTCCGGAGTTACTGTCCGTGGAGTGGCTGGCCAAACAATCTTGCGCAAAGGACGCGGCGTAACAAGTGGGCTTGCCGAAGATGGCGATTATGGCGAAACGCGGCTGCTGGTAGCCGAACCCGCTAAATTTCATCCCGGCATGGGAATCAGCGTATTAGACGACAAACAAAACAGCGGCTGGGACGTAAGTGTGACCACCATCAAGGCCGTCGAAGGCAACGTCCTGCACATAGACCCCATGACCTTGCGCGATTACGATCTTGAACAAAGGCACGCGCGGATCCAAAATACCTTCCCACTCCTCTGTGTGGAAAATGGTCATGACGTCCTCATCGAGAATTTGATCGTGGATGGCAATAAAGACGAGAACGACTACCTGGACGGGTGCAGGGGCGGAGCCATTTACATCTACCGGTCGCAAAACGTGACCGTCCGCCACTGCGTGGCGCGCAATTATAACGGTGATGGCATTTCATTCCAAATTACCGACGGGGTTAAGATCTTAAACTGCGAATCTTACGGCCACACGGGTTATGGAGTTCACCCGGGTACGGGGAGCCCGCACGCGCTAGTGAAGAATTGCCGCATTCGCGAGAACGGGCACGTAGGACTGTTCCTGTGCTGGCGTGTGCGCAACGGCGAGTTTTCTGACAACACGATCGAAAATAACGGCCAAACTGGCATCTCTATCGGTCACAAAGATACTGACAACCTGTTTGTCAACAATGTCATTGCGCGAAATGGATTGTACGGTGTGTATTTCCGCCGCGAAACCATGAAAAACAGCGGGCATCGCAATACTTTCCGGAATAACAAGGTTGTGGGCAACGGCGGGCCAAAAGGCGGTTATGGGTTCTACATCGAACCCCACGCGGGGGATCTGGTAATTGAAAACAATCAAATTGTCGAGGACGGGTCTCAGCACTACGCCGTGTACCGGACAAAAGACGCTGGGACGGTGATCTTGCAAGGGAACAAAATTAGCGGGCGCCTGGAGGGCGTCAAACAATAATCCGCCCGCACGTTGCGGCGCAACGCTAGTGACGTAGCGCGCAATCTCGCTTGCCTGGGCGCATCGATTTCCCCAGAGGACGTCCTCTGTGTCTGGCATCGGTCTCTTCTATATTCTCGGAGAAGGAGCAGACGACATTTATGGCCCCTACTTTTTCTCGGAGAGAATGGTTCCAACTCTCCGCTTGCAGTACTTTTTCGGCTATGCTCCCCCTGAGCGCGGAATCGGCTGCATCCGATTTCAAAACTTACTGGGGTGACCTCCATAACCATAACAGTGTGGGGTATGCCCAGGGTTCACTCCGGCGATCTTTTGAGATAGCGCGCAATCACCTCGATTTTTTCGCCTTCACGCCCCACGCCTGGTGGCCGGACATAGGGCACTATGAAAACAACATTGAAAAAAAGTGGCTTGACGGATTCAGGAGAACACGCGAACATTGGCCGGAAGTGCTGCAAATGGTTCGGGAGTTCGACGAACCCGGAAAATTTGTTCCTATCACAGGCTATGAATGGCACTCGACTGCCTTTGGGGACTATCACATTTTGTTCCCTTATCCCGATGCCGAACTCAAGCTTTTCGATGATCCAAAAGAGTTTCAGCATTTCGCCAGACAGCAGGGGTGCATACTGGTTCCCCATCACCCGGCCAACCATCTCGGCCACAGGGGCGTAAACATGTCTGTTTTCGATACACGAGTATCTCCAGTAATGGAAATCTACTCGGAATGGGGTAACGCAGAAAGCGACCGCGGGCCCTTCCCTTATATCCGCCACAGCGAAGGCGGGCGATGGACTCGAAACACGGCGCAATATCTGCTTGCTCAGGGCTACAGATTTGGTTTTGTAGCCAGCACGGACGATCACCTCGGCTACCCAGGCGCATACCGCGAAGGACTGGCAGCCGTGAAGGCAACTGAACTCACTCGCGATGCCATTTTTGACGCGCTTCGCCACCGGCGTACATATGCCGTGACCGGCGACCGCATCGGCCTGGAGTTTTTCGTAAACGGCCACATCATGGGTGAGGAAATCCCTTATGTGCGCGAGCGCCAGTTGTCGGTGAAGGTTACAGGTTGGGATCAAGTGGAGCGCGTCGAACTGATCAAAAACAATGTGGTCATTCACCGTGATTTTCCCGTTGATCGACCGATCAGTAACAAAAGCTGGAGTGAGCCGGTATTAATCTGCTTCGAATACGGCTGGGGGCCCTGGGCTGCGTTGGGAGCAGCGAGTGTTTGCGATTGGGATTTCGAAATCAGGCTGGAAAGAGGCGTACTCGAAGACGTTCAGCAATGTTTCCAATCAGGCCCGTTTGATGAGAATCGACGCGACCGCATTCTCGACAAAACGCTGCACAGCGTTAGAGTGCAGTCTTTCACCGCACGCAGGGACCAATTTGAAGATATCGCAAACAAGGCTGTCGTCCTGAAAGTCCGGGGAGGTCCTGACACACAGCTTTCCGTTTCGCTGAAAACACCGAGCCACATCGCATTGAGACGGTCGTTGCGGGAATTGGCGGAAAGTGGGGAAACACTTTTCACGGGTTCATTCCCAAAAGAATCAGCCCTGATTCACCGCCTGGTTTTCCGAGAAAACTATCACACAGAGTATACAGTGAGAGATGTGGATGACGGTGTGCAGACAAGCTGGTATTACGTTCGTGTCACACAGTCCAACGGTCAATTAGCCTGGTCGAGTCCTGTCTGGGTGGAACGTGTCCGATCAGGCCGTGCTGGTCCCAAATAGAGGCAGTTACCTCGTAGACTTGAAGACTCCGGAGCAGAATTGCGTTTTCATCCTGCGCGGAACGGCCACGGCGAGACGGGAAAACCTGAGCCTAAAGTTCCACTCTTCATTCCACCCGCGTAGGGTTTAAACCTGTTCTGAGAGTTCGCGGTCAAAATCCACGGTTCCCGCCGCTACGTCTTCGATAGCCTCGCGTATAGCCACCACGTTCTCTGGTTTCCCGTCATAGGCCACCACGCCGCAGCCGAGTAGAAACCCTGGATGCTCTTTGCATTCTCGCAGGATATCGAGCGCCTGCTTTCGAATTTCTCTTGGCGGGCCGCTATTAACCAGTCGTGCATCTACGTTCGCCCGAAAAGGAACCCCGGCTCGCAGGCACTTTTCTCTGTACTTTTCGAGACTGGCAGGACGATCACACAAAAACTGAGAGGCCCCCGTTTCTATCAAATCGTCAATTATGGCGGTTGTGTTCCCGCCTATGATGAAGGGGATAAAGCGTCCACCCGCGCTTTTCAGCTCCGGAATAATGTAGTCACGGTAAACAGGCTTCACTAGCTGGCGAAACAGGCGTGGAGAAGCGAGCTGTGGAGTAGCGCGTGAATCAAAAATGATCGGCTCCACCCCGCGCTGTATGAATGCCTTGCCGAACAGGACCGTAACCCGGGCACAAAAGTTAATGACGGCTTCCGCAAATTCAGGGTCTTCCACCGTGGCGAATAAAAACCGCTCAGCACCTACCAGAGCTGACGCCATAGAATATGGGCCTGTTAAAGCGCCACGGATGATCATCTGTGCGCCGAGTTCACGCGCCAGTGCGTCAGCGACCCTCAAGTAGACCGGCATACGTGCAGCCGATTCTGGATCGGGCAGGCCAAGCTTTTCCAGATCAGAAGCCTTCTCAATAAGTGGCTCTACGATGCCAGGCACATCGTTGGAATCTTCAAAGTAAATCACCTTACATCCCAACGCTTCGGCCTCGACGTTATACACATCGATGCCGATTACAAGCATGTCCGGATCGTAAACCTCCAGCTCCTTCTTCAACCCGGCATAAAGATAATTGGGGTTCCGGCAAATCTCGGAAGGAGATTTCCCGATTAAGGCGCCCTTGTGCTCATAGATGGCAGGCACAAACGGAATTCGGTCAGCCTTTTTGAGACTGTATACAGCCTCCACACGTTCGCGCTTTGTCATATTGTCTTTCAGGATACTGTAGACTGCCCAGAAAAAGGGTCGCCAGCACCAGCGATGCCTGTCCCTTTATTCAATGACAGCCACTTCATGATCAACTATTAATCGGACCGCAAAATTGGCCCAGGCTCCCCGGACCGAAATATTACCCTCTTCACCAGAGACAAGTAATCTCAGACGTTTAGGCACAAGTCCGCTGGGTAATCGAACACCAACTGAGAACGGCCCCATGGGTATCAGTTCATCAATGGGAGCTCGCCATGTGCCCGCATTGGTCAAATTCACTAAATGCAACACCAATTGTCCGGGCTGACTGTAAAGATGACAGTCAATCAAACCGGGACCTTTGACGGCCAAAGGGACCGTATCAGCAGCAGCCCACCGAACTATATTTGCTAAAAGGTTGCCGTGGTCAGGAAGATTCTCCATAGCAAAGCGTCGATCCAAATCTGCGGGCATAAAAGCTATCCGCGATTTCCCTGTTTCCCGCAAGATCAGACCGGGCACTGTAGTTTTCGGGACTCGCATCCATGCGTCCTCCGGAGGATATACCGGGAAAGGAGGAACAAAGGTTAAGGGTACCAATGCACCGGGGTCGATCTGTAATTCCACTAGCATGCCGCCGAAAGGAATGATATCCGTCTGTTCAAAGCCACGCAGTATACTATGTCGCTTTCCAAACGGCGGGGGCTCAGTTCCGTCTCTGGGGCCATCGATCTGCGCCCTAAGTTCGGGTGAAAGACGCAAATAGCTGTGAAACCAGCTGGCTGCCCACTTTCTTTCAACAGTTGCGAAATATTCAGAAGTAGACTTGACTGTGTGGGCGCCAAACACGTCAGCCAACCCAAAGTCCTTCCTTGGGTCGCCCCACTCGTCGTACAAAGTACTCGACCCAGTCGCTATCAGTGAACCACCTCTTTGTACGAAACGCCGAATTGCCTTGCACTGCTGGTCCGAAACAGCAGCAAGATTTGGCAAAACCAGCACAGATAATCCTGCAGCATACCGGTCGATATCATCTGCGTGGATGGGCAGGTAGGGAATCCGAGCCCGGATCAAAGCCTGCGTCATGCCCCGCCAGGGAAGCTCCACGAATTCATGATTGTTGCGCCCGTAAAAGTCCACGTTACGCTGAGACCATACGACTCCCACTGAGGCCATAGGCCGGCGATCAATCAAGTATTTCTCGTTAACTTTGTGCCAACGCATGATGGGTTCCGCTGTTTGGTACATACGTCGGTCTTCGTGGTAGGCGCCCACATGATGCCACCACGGTTGTATGCCTCCGGCAAACCCTTCAAGCATCCACATGCGGGCTTCTGGTTCTGGTTTGCTGGCAAGCCGGAAGGAATTTCTTCCCGCCTGATACATCGCCATGCTCTCTGGGATGAGCTTTTCCCACCCAAGCAGCATGTGGATCAGTTTTCCGGTCTCAGCGTTATGCTGGAAACCATTGGCTTCCGAACGAGTCTGGTAGTCCAGCAGAATGATTTCGGCACGCTTGCAAATCTCCCTGTAATCTCGGAACGATCGTGACTGGGTAGCGATGGATCCGCTATTCATCCCCACCCACAGACAATCCGGACCACCAGCCGATTTCGTGACTCGGTTGTTCCGTTCCCAGATTTCGAGACGGCACTGATAACTCCACTCGATCCATTTGCGGTACAACGGATCGTCCCAATCAGCCTTCCGTGGCAAAACCGCACTGGCCACCGCGCGGAATTTTTTCGCGCAATTGTCGCAATAGCAAATACTATCGCGTCCCAATCCGCTCCAACTGTTGTCCGTGATGCCCTCCGGCTTCGCTCGCCCGATAATCTCCCGCAGCAGATCCGGGATGTACTCTGAATAATAAGGGCTGTTCACACAGGTGATGTAAAAACCTGATGACCGGTAAGGCTGTCCGACAGCATCCACGGCGAACCAGTCGGGATGGGCATGGTAAAACGCTTCGGAAGCTCGGCTTGAGTCCATTCTGGCCAACACGACAAGGCCGTCTTCATGCGCTGCCTGCGCCAGCTCTCCGAAAAGATCCCTTTCGCCCAAAAATCGCGACCTTTGGTGTAACGGGAACCTGCTCGGATAGTAGGCAATGACCCCTCCAGCATTAATGATTACACCTTGCACTTGGGTCCTACGCCAGTATTGCCTCCACCAGCCAATGTCATAGCAGGCCGGGTCCTTTTCCGTGATGTTCGTCTGGCCCCAACGCAGGGTCCTTCTGTACCAAGGGACCTGAGTTTCTGGGCTCCGATCTGGAGCCACGTCCCCGAAAACGGAGACAGCAGCCGCCAAAAATGTCCGACGCCTCATGGGCGTTTACTCCTTTTCCTTGCAATCATAGGCTAAAGAGAGAGTCTAGTGGACGTATAGGACGTATACTAGGCGGTAAAGCCATGCTCGCCACTGGTCCTGCCATTGCCTTCCGTGCCGAGTTCCTAGACTTCCGCCGCGGTATCCGCGTGGGAAATTTAGAGGAAAATGAACGAATTACGCGCGTACTCAAGTCCGCTCTCGAATCTTATTTCAACCAACCCTTTATCACCGAACGATGGGGTCGGGGTGTTTATTGGCGCTGGATCGGCTTTTTGCCTCGCGCCAACCGGGCAGCAAAGCCTATTTCATCGGGAGTCAGCTTCGGTTGTGCGAAATATTTCGTATCGATCGATGTCGGCGAACACCTTTTTGAGTGCGGCATGCAAGTGGAGCGTGGTTATATAAGTCCCCCCCAAGGGCGCAAGAACTGTCGCCTGCAGCGGGACTGGGACTGGCACCGCCTGTTAGAGCAATTGAAACCCAAAGGAATGCTGGAGCGCGAAATTCGTCGCCTTCTGCGAGAAGGATTCCGGGTCCAAGCAGGCAGTTGGGAAGAAGGGCCTGCCCAGTTTTCACGTCTCGATTACCCCGGTGCAGCCAGAGTTCGACAATTGCTCGAATCCGCCCCCAAAAACCAGTGGGCAGGATTCCAGCTCTACTATGCCATGGAGGAAGACGAGGTGAAAAATATCACCGGTAGGGACCTGATTGAATCTATTCTCGCTGTCTTTCACGAGGTTACTCCGGCAATGAATCTGTGTATGCAGATCAAGCTACCGGAGCCTTGAGCATCATCTCAAGCTAGTAGAAAAGCTGAGCCAAATCCGTGCCGCTGGCCATAAGCTGCAGTTAGGATCATCGAGATCCATCACTTTAGAAGAGCCTTTCTTGCCTTTTGAGGGTCCCAAAAGAGCCGAAGTTCGCCACTGCAAAGGAAACCCGGAACTGATTTTCATTCCTGGTGCCGAAGCTGAACCGCCTGTATTGAATACTGATCCCGCAGCAATCCGTGTTATAGGTGACCTGCGTCGTAGCAAACTGCATAACGCCGGTGCGGAAGTCATAAACTGCGCTGAAAGCGCCATTCCAGCCTCGCCGGTTCTCATTGCCTATGCCGAATAATCCACGGATCTGGTTGGCGCTCGGCGACAATAGCGGGACGCTCCGCACGTAGTTGTGCCCAAGCGAAAGAAAATATTTCGAGCGATGCAGATCCGCTGTGAGCCCCCCGTTTACCATTTTGTGGCGCAACGGATCATAGTCACTTCTCCACTCTAATCCGAAGCCTGGGACGGGGCTGAGGCGAAAAACCGAAACCACCGGAGAATAATTGCGGGGCTGGTCCAGGAATGTGAAGCCGGTCAGTGCGGTAGTGCTGGCAATAACATTCCTCGTTCCGGTAACCACCGCCCCTCCGAAGGTGGGGTCGAAGTACCGAGTCTGAGAGACTTGCCAGCTCAGCACCTCATGCACTTCATCACCCCTCTTGGCATAGATGCGGTTTGTCAAAGAGATCTCCACCTCCTTGGTGTTGGTTAAAAGCTCCGTTTCATCAAAGCGGACCAGCTTTTGAAAATCATCAAACCCGCCAGCATAGCGGAACGAGGCTCTTGGCTCGATTACATGTTTGACTTTATCTCCGAGCCAGTGCATTCCTTCAAAGTTTCTGGCCAACGATGGAGGCACTAGTTCAAGAGTGAACTCACGGCCCGCGCGATTTATGTCCCGACCGATGACAAACCCCTGTTGCATACTCTCACCATAGTGGTCTGCTGATACCGAAAATCCGGGTAACAGGCTAAAGCCTTTCCAGCGAATGGCCGTCATGACGTGGGGGCGAAAGTCCAGGCGCTCCATGAACTGGCGTGTCTGGAATAAACTTTGATCCCGCCTCAGAAGACCGGCGCTGGAATCGAAAGAGAACCATAACGGGAGTCCACGGTCCCACACTTGTTTGTCACGGACCTGGAAGTCAACTTCCGGAAGTTTGCGAATGACGATCTTGTCGTCCGGCAGGAATGTTCCTTTTGCGGGCACAAAATCCCCCACTTTCTGAATGTTTTCAGTTCGGGAAAACACGAAATTCAGGCCGTAATCGGACCAATGCTTCTCGACAAAACCTGTCGAGTGCACCTCGGAAAAGATCGCTTCGTTGAAGGATTCCGTGAACGCCTGGCGAAAGCGCATCGAGCTCAAATAATTCACCTCCGCTCGGGCGTGAAACCCACTCCCCAGCTCCGAAGAGCCCTCAGTTGAAACGATTACCCCCCCTTGCTTCTGCCGCAGGCCTCCGGGCAATTTCAAACCCCGGTCGTTGACGCCGTACAGATAAACGTTGAAATCCGTGCCCCCACGCGGCTTGCCACGAAAGTCCACCGTGTGAGCGAAGCCTCGTTGCGTGAAGTATTGTGCGCGATAGGTTGCATCCAGACTACGGTTGATGGCCCAGTAGTAGCCGCCACCGATCATTTTTCCCCGCCGCGAACTGTTGCCGATATTGGGTGTCAAGAGGCCGCTTCTGCGTGGCTGACTTTGGAGGGACTTGTAAAACACAAAGGTGTAAAAAATAGGGAGCCCGCGTATCTTAAACACAGAGTGATAGGCCAGCGCTCTGTCGGCGGGAATGATGTCGAACTTTGGGGCCTGCAGCTTCCACCAAGGGTTCGGCATCTTACAATTGGTGAGCATGCCGTCATAAAGCAGATATTTCTCTTTCAGTCTTTCCGCCCATTTGCCTTGGAAGTAAAACGGATTGGTGGTCAGTAACAATCCAGGCCGGGGTTTGGCCTGAAAAGGGGAAGTCCCTCGCACGTTGTAAAACTTCCCCGTTTCCGAAGCCACGTTGTAATAGGCGCTGTCAGCCCAAAGTTCCTCGCCCCGCTCAAAGCCTCTAAAGTGCACATGACCCCTGGCAACGGCCTCTTTCGTTTCGTCGTCATAGTCGATTTCATCGGCGCCAAGCCACGATTCCCTGGTCTCCAGAGAGGCATTGCCGCGTAGGTGGTAGACCGGTCCCTCGGCGCTCTGAGTCCCTTGGGCGCGAACCACTATTAGACCCTCAGGCGGAGCCCCTGCTCGGTTCAGCTGCGACTGCTGTCCACCAGCTACGCAGAGAAATCCGGCCATTAAAGTAAAAACGCGAAAAATTCGGCTGGAGGTCACAGAAATGTCGTGACAATTTCCACAGATTATGTTACTTACATGAAGAGAAGTGCGGTGCCGAGATGAAAAAGTCGGGATCAAGCAACGACCGTAACATGGCGCCTGTGCCTGTAGCAAGGTTCTCTTTTCGGAGCAGTTGAGCATGAATTGCCGTTATTGTGGCTTCCTGAATTCGGAAGACGAGCACCGTTGTACTCGCTGCGGACGGAGGCTCCGGGACAACTTCCCACCATTTCAGCGGGGAGCCGCGGTGCCGGTTCCAAAGCCCGTGACAAAAGGCCAAACCTTTCAGCAGGTCGCCCGCTTCCCAAGGGCACTTCTACCGGTCCAACAAGCACTGTTCGGCCCCCCCCAAGCACTTACTGCTAAAGTGATTTCTTTCGACTCGATTCGCCCGGGCTCTTTGCAAGCGCCATACCCCAAAACACAGACTCCTAGATACGGTGCGGAGTGCAAATCCCGCGTGCGAGTGCCTCGGAAGGAACACACCGGACCACACCAGTCTGCACTCGACTTCCTTCCCCCTGTCGATCCTCCACGGAGACTCAAAACATCCTCAGTAGAGGCCACGATTAACTGCGATGCGCCGGTTGCACCGCGTTCGATGCGCTTTATGGCTGTTGTTTTAGATTCCATAATCGTCGGAACCGCATTCGCCGTGTTGCCGATTTTCCTTTATCTCCGTACCGGTAGCGTGCCTGGCGATCGAATGGCATTGCTGATTTACGCAGCAGCTTTCGGTCTGATGTTTTTGTTTTATAAGGTGCTCGGGTGTTTTGGATCCCGGGAAACTTTGGGTCCGCAGTGGATGGGGCTCCAAATCTTACACTTCGATGGGCGCCCGCCGGGAAGACGCCAGCGTCTCCTCCGGCTTGCGGCATGCTGTCTTAGCATCCCCCCGGCAGCGGCAGGATTGTTGTGGGCACTGGCTGACGAAGAACGCCTGACCTGGCACGATCATATGTCAAAAACGTTTACTACTCTACGTTGATCGCCCACCGATTCGTAGCAAGATAGAAGTATGCCAATTCAGTTTGACGAGACCAACCTGCGTGCGGTCATGGTGGGTGCAAGTTCAGGTTTAACTGATTCGGAAATCCGCCGCTACTCCCCCCTTGCGCTAAACGCCCTCGCCGATTTTAGGAAAGCTTGCGAAGCCGGGCGGTACGGGTTTCCGTACCTGCCGTTCCAGCGCGAGAGTATAAGAGAAATCCAGGACTACGCCGCTAGTGTGAAAGGTAGTTATGATACGGTTTGCATAGCCGGAATCGGCGGTAGCGCACTGGGGGCATGGGCGCTCGATTGCGCGATCCGAGGTCCGCACCTGGTACAAGGTAGATTTTCAACTACCAATCCCCGCCTGACGATTCTCGATAACGTAGACCCCTCGTTTGTGGATACTGCTCTCGCGACTATGAATCCCAAAAGAACGTTAGTCCTGGCGATCGCTAAATCCGGAGCCACGGCCGAAACAGCAGCTACTTTCCTCATCTTGCGGGATTGGCTACGCCGGACGCTGGGATCCAGAGCACACCGGCGAATCGCCGCGGTAACCTCCCGGGGACGTGGCGACTTGGCCGTACTGGCTGAGCGCGAGCAGTACCGGACTTTCTTCATTCCAGACAACGTGGGAGGACGTTTTAGCGTACTATCTCCTGTCGGTCTGCTGCCGGCCGCTCTTGTGGGACTGGATATACAAAATCTGGCGCGCGGAGCCGCGCGCATGACACAGGTTTGCTGGCTGCCTGATTTGAACAAAAACCTGGCTCTCCGCGCGGCCCTGCTGCACTATTTGATCTGGACTCTGAAGAACAAAACGATTCATGTTGTCTTTCCTTATTCCAACCAGCTCTGGGGCACCGCCTATTGGTTCCGTCAGCTCTGGGCGGAATCGCTTGGGAAAGCCAAAAACCGGGACGGAAAAATCATTAACGTGGGACAAACTCCTGTTGCCGCTCTCGGGGCCACGGACCAGCATTCGCAAGTCCAGCTCTATGTGGAAGGCCCCCGTGACAAAGTAACCACCTTTTGGGCAGTGAAACAGTATTCAACCCCGGGAAGGATTCCCAAACAGCCTCTGAAGCTTGAAGCCTTTGATTATTTGGCAGGGCGGTCTCTTGCAGAGCTCATTGAAGCAGAACGCCTTTCTACTGCCGCCGCTCTCACCGAGCACGGGCGGCCAAATTGTACCTTTACATTGGACCGCATTAACGAGACACATCTCGGCGCTTTCCTCCAGTTAATGGAATTTACCACCGCTTTCACTGGAGAATTACTGAACATCAATGCATTCGATCAGGAGGGGGTGGAGCTCGGCAAAAAGTTTACTTATGGCCTTTTAGGGAGGAAGGGCTTTGAGGCTTATCGAGAGCGTTTTCAACTGTACCAGAAAAAACGCCGATCCGCAGTAGGCAAGGAATCCAACTAAGCCCCTGCAGGGCTCCCGGGCCCACAAAAACGGCTTCCCGTTTCCGTCCGGGCGTCCTTGCGTGCGCGGGAATCCTTAAGAGGTATACTTTTCCTCTCAGATGATTTCGCGAAGAGATTTCTTCAATGCGGTTGGCTCCGCCTGGGCGCTTTCGGAAAGCAGGGGGATGGGGCAACCCGTAGCGTCTCGCAGAGACCGGAATACACTGAAGGCGGAAATCCGCCGGCGCGCCATCTATCATTTGCACCAGCGCCGTCTAGTTGTGGACTACTACCGGATCCGCAGACAACTGGCTTACCCGTTACCAGTGCCGAGCATTATTATCCCCTCGCTGCCGGTTCCCTCCATCAGAGACTATCCCTGGTCAATTTGGATGACGTGGCAACTGGAAGAGCGAGTGAATGCCCTGGGGTGGGCTGCGGAGTGGTTTCACGAGCAGCGTTTTGCCAATTGCGCGGCAAAAGACCTGGAAGCGCTGGCAGGATGGCCAAAATTCTACCAGTACGCCCAGCCGGATCTTGCCTCAGGACACGTAGGGCGGCTGCTTTGGACAGCCTATACCAAGTGGCACTGGCTGAGCGAATCATTACGCGTGAAGATTCGCTCCGCCTGTTTGCGTCATGTAGAACAAGTTTTGCCGCTCTCAGAAAAAAACTACAGTGGGCTGAGAACAAAGGAAGACGTCTTGGCCCTGCCTCAACCATACCACAAGCTGCACAATATCCCCCTGATTGGAACTTTAGGCGCTGCTCTTACGGCCAGCGTCACAGCGCACCCGGGCTCGGGCACTCTCAATCGCATAGTGTTAGCTATCGTCGGTGCGGCGCTGGACCTTCGGGCAAAAGGTTACACCGAAGGAGTCAGCTACGACGGATATATCTTCGACTTTGTCGCAGACTGGCTGGAGGTTCTTCCTCATGAGGAACGAAAGCAAATCCTGAGGCACCCCAATTTAAAGGAGATCTTACAGCAGTCCTATATGCTCGGCGCACCCGCCGCCATAGAAGACGTAGCCGAACTGGGCGACGTCGAACCCCAACAGATGCCGTTTCATTTTTCTGCGCAGGCGAAACTGGCTCGCTTTGAGCCCGACGCGACACGCTCCTGGTACCTACAGCATTACCGGCTCGATTGGATGCGCTCGGACGCTCTCGCCGCTTTGACCGCTACGGTTCCAATCGAAAGCCGTACACCTCCCGGTGGTCCCATGCGGACGCAATATGCCACTGTGTTACGTAGCGGGTGGGAACGAAAAGACCTGGCGGTTGTCATGTCCTCCACCAACTCGCCAGCGGGCCACTTGCAATTGGACAACGGCACGATTGTAGCCGGAACGCGAGGCCGATGGGTAATCTGTGATCCGGGCTATCAGCAATATATGTCCGGGAGCGAGCGTGATTTCACTATTGGTCCAACAGCCCACAACTATCCCGTAATCAACGGCGCAACCCAGGTCAACAAGAGTCCCCGATTTCTGTTGCTTGACAAAGTGGCGCCCGCCATCTCGCGCATGAAGATCGAACTGGCTGAATGTTACCCGCAACAGGCGCGGATCCATTCTGTCATTCGCAGTGTATGGCTCAGTGGATTTTGCTGTGTAGTGGTTGCCGATCAGGTTCAAGCAGAGAAACTGGAAAAGATTTCCTACCACTGGCATCTTCATCCGGAGGCCGCCGTGTGGGTTCACGACGGGTGGGTGTTGGCTCACTTTGCCGATGTCGACGCGTGGTTCACTTGTCCACAAGCGCCGCTTTCAGATGCCAACATCCTGAGACTACCTGGTTCAAGAGGACAGTTAACGATAGCCGCAGATGTTATCCCCGCACCAGCAGTTGTGTGGTGGATTTTTGCCATTGCCAGCGCTCCCCCACGATTAGAAGCACCCGCAGGTGGAAACTCTATAAAGGTCATGGAGAGCGAATTTCATGTCTGATAGTCCGGTACGGCAAGCTTGTCTTGGCAGCTTAAAAGCCCGGCAATTAACGAGAAAAGATTTTTCCAGCTTACACGAATAGGAGAAAACGCATGGATTCGTCCATATGCCATAACAGAGCGACCCGTAGAAGCTTTTTTGGAGTACTTACCGCCTCAGCAGCACTCCCTGGGTTGCAAGTCTCCCTCAAAGCAACTGCGCCGGCCAGCCTCAAGCTCGGCGTGGCCACATACTCTCTGCGGAAGTTCAGTCGTGCAGAGGCAATTCAAATGATCCGGCAGCTTGGCGTCACTTATGTAAACGTCAAGGAATTTCATCTCCCTTACAAAAGCACGACGAAAGAACTGGCAGCCGGGAAGGAAGAGTTCCAACGGGCTGGCTTGGTTATAGTCGCCGGCGGAGTCATAACCTTGCAGCGGGATGACGATGCAGACGTCCGAAGGTACTTTGAGTATGCAAAAACCTGTGGGATGCCCGTAATCACCATCGCGCCAACGCACCAGGTTCTACCCCGGATCGAAAAGTTTGTGAAGGAATACAATATTAAAGTCGCGATTCACAACCATGGAGTCGAGGACAAGAACTTTCCGACTCCTGATGTCGCTTTGCGAGCGGTCAAGGGAATGGACCCGCGCATGGGACTTTGCATCGACTTAGGTTACACCGTCCAATGCAGGGTGGATCCGGTCAAAGCGATCTACGAGGCAGGCGACCGACTGTTTGACCTTCATATTTGGGATGTGAAGACAGCCTCTCCAAATGGAGAAGTCTGCCCGGTAGGGGACGGCGTTTCTCCGGTCCCCGCCATTTTCCGAGCGCTCATGCGTATCAACTACCCGGGCACGGTCGATTTGGAATATGAAATCGAGCCGGAAAATCCTCTGCCAGGTATGATGAAATCTTTGGCGTACATGCGGGGCGTACTGGCCGGGCTGGCCAGCTAAAGAACAGATTGCCCTGAGTGGGCAAAACGAGGACCAACCGATGGACCCGATCGTTTGAGATAATGCGATCTTAATGTCTGATGGGTTAGCCCAGGCAGTTTGGCGGAATTTCTTACGCCTCGGCTTTTCAAGTGGCTTGGTTTGGCAGCAGATGTGCCAATCCTCTTTCCCCGCGGAAAAGCGGGTCTGAGGGAAAGTTCATGGCGACAACAACAGCCGCCTCACAAAAGATTTTTGCGGTTGACAGGCAAGCTTTGACGTCCTTGATTTCCGCTTTAGGAAACCAGGGCTACAGGGTTATCGGTCCAAGAGTACGCGAGGGTGCGATTATTTTCGACTTCATCGATACGCTGGAGGACATGCCATCGGGTTATGTGGATAGCCAGCTTCCCGGTCAGTATCGCCTCTCGCGCAATCACAGCGCCGCGCTGTTTGCTTATGCTTCCGGATGCGGAAGCTTGAAGAGATTTCTCCACGAGCCCGAGGTCAAGCTCTTCCAGATAGAGCGTCAAGACGGCAACCTATCTCTTTCAGGAAGCACAGCAACAGAAAGTTCCCCTCGCTACGCTATTTTTGGAGCTCGCGCTTGCGACCTGGCTGCTGTGGCCATTCTGGACCGCGCACTGCTGGGCGACAAATACGCCGACCCTTTTTACCGGGCGCGCAGAGAAAATATATTTGTCGTTGCCGTGCACTGCACCCGGCCATCTGCGAACTGCTTTTGCACTTCAATGGGCACCGGTCCAGCAGCCAAGAGTGGCTTCGATATCGCTATCACTGAGGTACTCGACGGAGATGAAGCCTTTTACGTTCTCGATGCCGCGAGTAAACCGGGAACAGAGCTACTGGCGGAGTTAAAGTTTCCGCTTGCATCTGCCAGACAGCTTCATCAGGCGGAATCTGCACGCAATGCAGCGGTTTCCGCCATCCAACGCCGGGTTGAACTCTCCGGATTACCAGAGGCTCTCTACGAAGCGTTTGATCATCAGCGATGGGAGGACGTAGCCCACAGGTGCCTGTCGTGTGGCAACTGCACCCAGGTGTGTCCGACGTGTTTTTGTACTACGGTGGAGGATGTCAGCGACGTCAGTGGCGAACATGCTGAGCGTTTGCGCAAGTGGGATTCTTGCTTTGTGCAAAGTTTCAGTTATATCCATGGAGGCAGCGTACGTATGTCGCTAAAGTCCAGGTACCGCCAGTGGTTGACGCACAAGTTCGCCACCTGGGTAGATCAATTCGGAGCTTTCGGATGTGTCGGTTGCGGGCGTTGTATCACTTGGTGCCCGGCGGGGATTGACATCACCGAGGAACTGGCGGCAATCTGTGCTGGCGGAGCTGTCAATACCGTTAAAGGAGATTGACGTCGTGAACAAGGAGAGCTTTCTAGAAATTCTCAAAGAGCACCCGTTTACCAAAGATCTGTCGCCCGAACACCAGGCGAAACTTGCTGAACTGGCTCATGAAACCCGCTTTGAACGAGAGCAAATTATCTTTCACGAAAGTGACGCGTCGCAGTTCTTTTATCTGATACTCAAGGGCAAGGTGGCTCTGGAAGTAATGGCGCCGGGGCGAGCGTTGCGTATCCAAACGTTGACCGACGGAGAAGAATTCAGTTGGTCGTCCTTGCTTCCTTCCACGAGAAAATTTTTCCAGGCCCGGGCCTTAACGTCTGTGCGTGCTTTGGTCTTTGACGCAGCGCAGCTACGGGCGTCTTGCGACCAGGACTGTTCTTTCGGCTACGCATTTATAAGCCGACTACTGGCCGTGGTGGCTGGCCGGCTACAAGCCACCAGACTCCGCTTGCTTGATATGTATGGCGTCCAGGAGCGAACAACTCATGAAGGCGACGACTAACGCGCATTGCAGTACACCCCCTCAGGCCCTCAACTCCGCGGCATTAGCTGACCCCATGATGCCCAGTGTCGCACGCGTAGTTCAAGTCGAAAAAGAAACTCATGACACCTTCACACTTTCGCTCGCCGCACACAATGGCGGTACCCTGCCATCATTTGCTCCCGGCCAGTTCAGCATGCTCTACGCCTTTGGCGTCGGAGAACTTCCGATTTCTATCAGTGGCGATCCAGAAGACTCAGGTAAACTTGTTTACACTGTGCGTTCTGTGGGCCAAGCGACACACGCGCTGGTGACGCGGAAGCCAGGAGATCCTGTGTGTCTGCGCGGCCCCTTCGGAACAGGTTGGCCGATGACTGAGGCCCGGGGAAAGGACGTCCTTGTGGTGGCTGGTGGCATCGGCCTGGCACCTTTACGGCCAGCCATATATCACATCCTGAGGCACCGCGGGGATTACGGGAGGCTGATGATTCTTTACGGAGCCCGTAGCCCGCGCGACATGTTATACCGCAAGCAGCTTTCCGCCTGGGCCTACTTGCCCGACACACAGATTCTGACTACAGTTGACTATGGCGGATTAAGCTGGCGGGGTTATGTCGGAGTTGTAACCACGCTGTTTCGCTATGTACGCCTCCAGCCGGATCGCACCGTAGCGCTTATTTGTGGTCCTGAGATCATGATGCGCTATGTAGTCCGGGAGCTAGAGCTACGAGGCATGTCTAGCTCCGAAACTTATTTGTCAATGGAACGAAACATGAAATGCGGCGTCGGCCTCTGCGGGCACTGTCAGCTCGGCCCTCATTTTATTTGCAAAGACGGTCCCGTTTTCCCGCTCAGCCGCCTGCAACGCTGGATAGGCAAATATGAACTCTGAATCCAACCCAAAGCTGCGTCTGGCAGTGTTCAAGTTCGCCTCCTGCGACGGCTGCCAGCTTAGTCTACTCAACGCAGAAGACGAACTGCTCAAAATCGCTGCCACCGTCGAAATATCTTACTTCCCGGAGGCTTCCCGCAAAATGCTGAAAGGACCATACGACATCGGTCTGGTGGAAGGCTCCATTACCACGCATCATGACGCCGAACGGATTCAGCAGGTACGACGGCAATGCCGTACGTTGGTTACCCTGGGGGCCTGCGCCACTTCGGGAGGGATCCAGGCATTACGGAATTGGGCAGACGTGAACGAGTTTGTTCGTTTCGTATATGCCTCCCCCGACTACATCCACACGCTGGAAATGTCCACTCCCATTGCGGAGCATGTTCCTGTGGATATCGAACTGCGCGGGTGCCCCATTAACAAGATGCAGTTGCTGGAGGTGATTTCCGCGACCTTGACTGGCCGGAAGCCAAACCTGCCAACATATAGTGTCTGTCTGGAGTGCAAACGGCGTGGAAACGTCTGCGTCATGGTGGCCTCGGGGATTCCGTGTCTCGGCCCTGCCACGCAGGCAGGATGTGGAGCGTTGTGCCCAAGTTTCGGCCGTGGATGTTACGGCTGTTACGGCCCAATGGAGAGCACCAACGCCCCCTCTCTCAGCAATGTGTTTGAAGGACTGGGCCTGGACAAGCCCGCAATACGTAGAGCTTTTCGACTTTTTAACGCCTGGGCTTGGCAATTCCGGCAGGCAAGCGAGGGAAGAGAACGCATATGAATGGCTCTGGCAAGCCCGTCACCAACATCAAGGTGGATTATTTGGCCCGCGTAGAAGGAGAGGGCGCATTATACATTAAATTCAAGGGCGAGCGCATTCAAGATGTGAAACTGAAAATTTTTGAGCCTCCCAGGTTGTTTGAGGCATTTTTACGCGGCCGTCACTTCTCGGAGGCCCCCGATATCACGGCGCGCATTTGCGGCATCTGCCCGATCGCTTATCAGATGAGCGCCGCCCATGCTCTGGAGAGGGCTTTGGGAGTGAAGGTGGATCCGGCCGTACGGTCGCTGCGCCGCATCTTTTACTGCGGAGAATGGATTGAAAGCCACGCCTTGCATGTGTACATGCTCCATGCGCCGGACTTTCTTGGTTACAACGACGCACTTGAAATGGCCAAGGATCACCGGCTCATAGTCGAGCGGGCATTGCGTCTGAAAAAGATTGGCAACCGGTTGGTTGCCATGATGGGGGGACGGGAAATTCACCCTGTTTCGGCAGCGGTAGGTGGTTTTTATCGTGTTCCGTCGAAGGCTGATCTGGCCTCTATCGTTGAAGACCTAAAGTGGGCCCTAGATGCTGCTTTGGAAACAGTGCGCTTCGTTGCGGGTTTCGAATTCCCTGACTTCGAGCAAGATTATGAATTCGTGGCTCTTAGACACCCGGAGGAATACCCATTAAACGAAGGACGTTTGGTTTCAAACCGCGGCTTGGATATTGACGCGGCCGACTACGAGGACCATTTCGTTGAGCAGCACGTTCGGCATTCCACTGCGCTGCATTCGGTCGTCAAGGCTCGTGGAGCCTACCTAGTGGGCCCTCTGGCTAGGTACAACCTGAATTTTGACAAGCTTCCTCCCAGTGCGCGGCAGGTGGCCGAGGCTTGTGGACTGCCGCACCCTTGCCTAAACCCGTTCCAAAGCATCGTGGTCAGGGCCGTGGAATTGGTCTTCGCGTGCGAGGAAGCTTTACGGCTGATCGCAACTTACGAGCCACCCGCTAGTCCCCGCGTTGACCCGGCGCCACGGGCAGGAGTCGGGCACGCCATCACAGAAGCACCTCGAGGTATCCTATATCACCGCTATGAGATTGATCATACAGGATTGATTCTCAGAGCCAGAATAGTTCCCCCCACTTCACAGAACCAGAAACAGATTGAGGACGACCTCTGGCGCTTTATCCCTCGATTGACGGGACGCCCTGTCGAAGAGATTACCTGGCGGTGCGAGCAGGCTATCAGAAATTACGACCCCTGCATTTCTTGCTCCGCGCATTTCTTGAAACTTAATATCGATCGAAATTAGGAATCTTAACTGCGATGAAAACACTTAAAAAAATCGGTACTGAAAGAGGTCTCGGGATATTCAGCAACAGGCAACAGCCCTTGGACGTTTTCTTCAAGCCGGAAAACGTAGCTGTGATTGGAGCTACAGAGGCAGAAGGCAGCGTGGGGCGCACCGTTCTTTGGAACCTCATTAGTACGCCCTTCGGGGGCGCGGTTTTTCCGGTGAACTTAAAACGGTCCAGCGTGTTGGGTATCAAGGCCTATCCTAACATCGCCGCTGTGCCTGAACAGGTGGATTTGGCGGTGATTGTAACGCCCGCGCCGTCAGTGCCGGGCATTATCCGCGAGTGCGTGCAGGCCGGCGTGAAGGCCGCAATCGTGATTTCAGCCGGATTTAAAGAGTTAGGGCCACAAGGTGCAGCTCTGGAGCAGCAGATCCTGGAAGAAGCCCGTAAAGGCCAGATGCGCATTATCGGCCCCAACTGCCTTGGTGTAATGTGCCCGCCTACCGGCCTCAATGCAACCTTCGCTCGTAGTATAGCCCGGAGCGGAAGCGTCGGTTTTATCAGCCAGAGCGGCGCTTTGTGCACGGCCGTGCTTGACTGGAGCTTCCGGGAAATGGTCGGCTTCAGTGCCTTTATTTCCATCGGTTCGATGGTCGATGTCGGCTGGGGCGATCTCATCGACTATCTCGGCAATGATCCCCGTACAACAAGCATTCTGATTTACATGGAGTCTATTGGTGACGCCCGCTCTTTTCTCTCCGCCGCCAGAGAGGTGGCGCTCACGAAACCGATCATCGTCATCAAAGCAGGCCGCACCGCCGCTGGAGGTAAAGCGGCTGCCTCCCATACAGGCTCTCTGACCGGCAGCGACGATGTGCTCGATGCTGCTTTCCGTCGGAGTGGCGTTCTCAGAGTGAATAACATCTCTGACCTTTTCTATATGGCCGAGGTTCTGGCCAAACAGCCAAGACCGACGGGACCACGGCTCACCATTCTCACTAATGCCGGCGGACCGGCAGTGCTTGCAACGGACGCCTTGATCACCGCAGGCGGAGAACTGGCCGAACTTTCCCCTGAGACCATGGAGGCTCTGAATGCGCTGCTGCCGATTCATTGGAGCCACAACAATCCTATCGACATCCTAGGAGACGCCGGCCCTGAGAGATATGCAAAAGCTCTGGAAATCGCAGCAAAGGACCCCAATAGCGATGGATTACTCGTGGTGCTTACCCCTCAAGCTATGACAGACCCGACCCGTACCGCAGAGCAACTTAGTGCTTATGCCAAACTGGGTGATAAGCCGGTTCTCGCTAGTTGGATGGGTGGCCCCATGGTCGCTGCGGGTGAGGCTGTCCTCAACGCCGCCAACATCCCAACCTTCCCTTATCCGGATACGGCCGCGAGGGCCTTCTATTACATGTGGCGATACAGCTACAACCTGGTCGGACTGTACGAGACCCCCGTTTTTGCTCGTGAAGAGACCTTGGCTGAGTCAGCTAGTGAACAAGTGACTAAGATTCTTGAAAACGTGCGGGCAAGCGGACGCACCGTTCTTACGGAATTCGAATCCAAACAGGTACTGGCTACTTATGGGATTCCAACCGTGGAGACCCGTATCGCGCAGACCGAGGACGAGGCAGTAAAGCAGGCAGAAGCCATCGGCTACCCGGTTGTTTTAAAGCTTTATTCAAAGACTATCACGCATAAAACCGACGTTGGAGGGGTTCAGTTAAACCTCAAGGACTCCGACGCCGTCAAGGCCGCTTACCGCAACATCGAAGCTTCCGTCACTGAGAAAGCCGGAAGCGAACACTTCAACGGTGTGACTGTTCAACCTATGATTCGCCTAGAAGGCTATGAACTAATCATAGGCTGTAGTATGGACCCCCAATTTGGGCCGGTCTTGCTGTTTGGGCTTGGCGGACAACTGGTGGAAGTCTTCAAGGACCGTTCTTTGGGACTGCCCCCGCTCACGACAACTTTGGCGCGGCGTATGATGGAGCAGACGAAAATCTATACCGCACTCAAAGGAGTGCGGGGGCGTAAACCCGTGGATACAGCGGCATTGGAGCAGCTTATGGTGCGTTTCAGCCGTCTTGTGGTTGAGAACCGGTTGATCAGAGAGATCGACATCAACCCCTTGCTGGCTTCTCCCGAGCGAATTATCGCCCTCGACGCGCGTATCGTTGTCGAGAAACCCGGGGTTAACGAGCAGGATTTGCCAACGCTGCCAATACGGCCATACCCCACGCAGTACGTATCAACGTGGACAATGAAGGATGGAACCGAAGTAACCATTCGCCCAATCCGCCCCGAGGATGAGCCGCTGTTGGCCAAGTTCCATGCCACCTTGTCGGAACGCAGCGTTTACCTACGATATTTGCACATGATGAAACTAAACCAGCGCGTAGCCCATGAAAGGCTCATTCGTATGTGCTTTATCGATTATGACCGTGAGATGGCCTTGGTCGCGGAGCTGAAAAAGGATTCCAAAGAACCACAGATATTGGGTGTGGGGCGTTTGCGCAAGTTACATGGGTTGAATGAGGCAGAACTAGCTGTTATTGTTTGCGACCAATACCAAAGTCGCGGGCTAGGGCGAGAACTCGTCCGCCGCCTAATTGAGGTCGCTCGGAGAGAAAAACTTAGCCGGATTATGGGCGCAGTGCTTCCTGATAACGCTCCCATGCTCCATATCTGTGAAACCCTTGGCTTTAGGATCGAGGGAGCGCCTAGCGATCCTGTATTGAGCGCGGAGTTGACGCTTTAGAGACAAGGCGATGAAACCGGACGTCAAGACATCAACACTGATTATTGGTTGTGGCAACCCTGATCGGGGAGATGATGCTGCGGGCATCTTAGTAGTTCGCCGTTTGCGATCCATGGGTATCCCAGCCCAGGAGCAAAGTGGCGAAGCCCTGGCTTTAATGGAAAGCTGGGGTAAAGAAGGGAACCAGCCGGTGATTTTAGTCGACGCCGTTGTGACGGGAATGCCGGCTGGAACCGTCACTATATGGGATGCCCGCAAGGCTCCCGTGGTGGGGGACTATTTTCGATGTTCAAGCCACGCCTTTGGGGTCGCTGATGCCATTGAACTGGCCCGAATTCTGGATCTACTCCCGCACAGCTTGCTAATCTACGGAATCGAAGGAGCCCGTTTCGAGCCGGGTTCAGAACCGTCCACAGAAGTGATGGGGGCTGTTGAGAAGGTTGCTGAGTGTATTGCGCTACGCGTCTCGGAACCTTTAGGCGCCGGTTCTTTAACCAATTCGAAGGCTGACAGAATCTAACACCGATTCCCACTTCCCACGCGCTATCATGAAGGGTGCGGGCTAAAGAAAATCATTTATTTCGTGACGGCGAACGCACAAACCTACTTCCCCTACCCCAATGGTTGCTCGCCTTACTAAAGCTCGGAGCAATCGGTTTTGGCGGGGGTATGGCCGTCATCGCTCTGCTCCACGATGAATTCGTCCGGAAGCGCCGCGTGGTTGGGGAAGACGAATTCGCGCACGGCGTGGGGTTGGGGCAGATCCTCGGGCCTTTTTCAGTAAATGTGTGTATTTTCTTAGGCTGCCGCCATTTCGGGATTGCAGGTGGCCTGCTGTCCGCTGCAGCTTTTCTGACGCCTTCGATCAGTCTCGTCATCGCGCTCTCTTACCTGTATTTTCACTACCACTTTATTCCCACGCTGCAAGCCGCCGTAGCCGGTCTTGGACCTGTAGTGATTGCCCTGATCCTGAGCGCGGGATGGGACATAACCCGAAGAGCCGTTCGGACAACGGCAACATTGCTCATCGCTCTGGCGGCGGCCGCGGCAACTGTAGCTAAACTCAACACGATCTGGATTCTGCTGGCTGGCGGGGCGCTCGGATATCTACTGAGCGGCACGAGCAAAGAACAGAAAGACATAGGCCCTCAGACACAAACCAAGGCAACTGTCGTTTGCTACAGTGGCTTTGGCTCTCTCTTTGCGGGCCCTATTGCACTCATCTTTGTGACTTTCTTGAAAATCGGCCTAGTGTTTTTCGGAGGCGGATTTGTGCTTGTACCGCTGTTGCACAACCACCTGGTGACACAGCTTCACTGGTTGCAGCCGCAGGAGTTTCTCGATGGCTTGGCTATCAGCAATTTAACCCCCGGGCCAATTGCCGTGCTTGCCACCTTCGCCGGCTTCCGCGTAGGCGGCATTGGCGGCGCTTTGATTGCTACCGTAGCACTGTTCGGTCCGGCTACTGTTTTGATGTTGGTCCTTACCAAACAATATGTGCGTCTGCGCGAGGATTATCGAGTAAAACGATTTCTGTCCGGGGTCAACCCGGCTGTGGCAGGTCTCATTCTGGGGGCGGGTATCGTGCTAACACCACAAGCTCTTGTGTCCTGGCGCGGTTACCTACTCGCCGCGTTGTCCATTGGTCTGCTACTCCGTCTTCGCTGGCATCCCGCATTTGTCTTGGGAGTCGGCGCAATTTGCGGTTACTTAGGGTTTTGTCCGTGAGGTAGCTCCCCGTGCGAGAGCCGACAGTGTTTTTTGGCGTTCACGGTACTCCAGTTTGGGATCGTCGTCGCCTTTTGGTTGCGGAAAGGCCGGCTTGCTCCACTGCTACGGCCTTCCGCTGGCGCTGACTCCCGAACGGCAGTCTGCAGGCGAGCGATGAGGATTGGTTTTGAAGGTGCCATTGCAGCATTCGCGGTTTCTTGTTCCAGTGCTCCGAACACTTGACAGCTAAAGGAGAAGGAATTCGGTGTGCGAAAGGGTTCGTGTTAGCCTTGCTGGGGCTGTCCAAGGCGTTGGCTTCAGGCCATTCGTATACCGTCTGGCCCAAGAGCTGGGGCTCAAGGGCTGGGTGATGAACTCGAGCACAGGACTGGTGCTGGAGATAGAAGGTCCGGTAGAGCTCGTGCAGCGTTTCCTGGATAGACTTGATGCGGAAAGACCTCCGGCGTCGGTCATCTTTGCCAGAGAAGTCAGCATTTTATCGCCGGCAGGTTTTGAGCGTTTTGAGATTTTGCCTAGCGATCCGGGTGTAGATAAAACTGCCGGTGTGTTGCCTGACTTGGCCACCTGCCCGCTGTGTATAGCGGACATCACGGATCCGGCCAATCGCCGCTTTCGGTATCCGTTCACTAATTGCACCAACTGTGGACCACGGTTCACCATCCTCAGGGATATCCCCTATGACAGGCCGAATACCACAATGAGCGCCTTCGCCATGTGTGACCGGTGCCAACAGGAATACTCCGAGCCGTCCAACCGCCGCTTCCACGCACAACCAAACGCTTGTCCCGTCTGTGGACCTCATATCTGGATCGAGCCGGGCCACTCTAAATCTGAGGGTTCTGCCACTGATTCGTGTTTGCGAACTGTAGCGGAGGCCCTCCGGCGCGGGCGTATAGTGGCTATGAAAGGTATTGGAGGCTTCCAGCTACTGGTCGATGCGCGCAATGACGAAGCCGTAACTCGGCTAAGGCGGCTCAAGCACCGGGAGGAAAAGCCGTTCGCTTTGATGATGCCATCCTTGAACATGGTCCGTTTTTACTGTGTCGTGAGTCCGGCGGAGGAGCAGTTGCTGTTGTCTCCGGCTGCCCCTATCGTTTTGCTTAGGCCGAACGGCAGACCTGGCATTTCTCAGCAAGTCGCCCGCTTCTCTCCTTTTCTGGGTGTGATGTTGCCTTATTCTCCGCTCCATCACTTGCTCATGCAGGAATTCCCCTACCCTGTGGTGGCCACCAGTGGTAATCAGAGTGACGAGCCGATAGCTATAGATAATCAGGAGGCAAGGGAAAGATTGGGGGCAGTTGCCGATCTGTTCCTTATGCACGACCGGCCGATCGCCCGGCCATGCGATGATTCGGTGACACGCATTCAATGCGGACGCCAGACCGTGCTCCGACGCGCCAGAGGGTATGCGCCCCTGCCGATTCCCGTGTCCATAAATTTGCCGCACATCCTTGCCGTAGGGGGGCATCTGAAAAATGCCATAGCCATCGCCAAGGGACGGCAGGTTTTTCTGAGCCAGCATGTGGGGGATCTGGACACTGCCGAGGCGCGGGCCGCTTTTGAGCGCGCCATCGAGGATCTGTGCAGGATTTATCAATTCAGGCCCGAGTATGTCGCTTGCGATCTCCACCCAGATTATGCTTCGACACAGTGGGCGTGCAGCTCCGGCCTTCCCTTGATCGGAGTCCAGCACCATCAGGCGCACGTCGCCGCCTGCGCTGCGGAAAACAACCTCCGCGGAAGTTATCTAGGCGTTGCTTGGGACGGAACGGGGTTGGGAACAGACGGAACCATTTGGGGCGGAGAGTTTTTTCTCGTGCAAGGTACGACTTTCACGCGCATAGCGCACTTGCGTCCCTTTCGCCTTCCCGGAGGAGAAACAGCCGTAAAAGAAGGCTGGCGCTGCGCCGCAGCGTTACTGTGGGAAATGCATGGCTCGGAGGGAGTGGCTGAATCTCCGTACAAGCCATTCCTGTGCAAAATGCTTACTCACAGCATTAACACACCCATAACCACAAGCGTCGGCAGGCTATTTGACGCTGTGGCGTCACTGATCGGCCTGGCGCACCGCAACTATTTTGAAGGGCAAGCAGCCATGCAACTGGAGCGCGAAATAGCAAACCTCCATACCGCAGAAACATACCCGCTACCCGGAGGAGACTGGGCGCCGCTGGTGGATGCAATCCAAAGCGATGTCCGCAACGGCGTGGCGCCCTCGTGGATAGCAGCACGCTTCCACAACGCGCTGGCATGCTGGATTCTTGAAGTTGCTGGACAGGCTGGAGAGAAAGATGTCATTCTAAGTGGCGGCGTGTTCCAAAACGCCTACCTCGTCTCGCGCGTGCGCACTTTACTTGAGGAGCGCGGGTTCCGGGTGCACACGCATCAATGCGTGCCACCTAATGACGGCGGCATTGCTCTTGGCCAAGCGTTGATTGCAGCCGGTATTCAGCGATAATAACCAGATGCGGGGACCATGGATTTCGTTGAGCATCTAAAGGCCTCGGTGGACATTGTCAAAGTCGTCGGAGATTATGTCCGCCTTAAACGTGCCGGGTCGGGACCGCGGTATGTGGGTCTGTGCCCGTTTCATACCGAAAAAACACCTTCATTTTCCGTGCACCAGACTCACCAGTTCTACAAGTGCTTCGGATGCGGCGCGGGCGGCGACGTGATTAAGTTCATTATGGAAATCGAGCGGCTCAGCTTTCCCGAGGCACTGAAGCTACTAGCCGAACGAAACGGTATTCCTCTCCCCAAGCGCGCCGACTATAGCGACAGCGAGACGCAATTGCGCGCCGCCCTCTACCAGATGCACGAGATTGCCGTACAGGTTTATCGCCAAGCTTTGGTTAGTCCTGGAGGCGCAGAGGCCCGTGAGTATTTAATGCATAGAGGCGTAGATACGGAACTGGCCAGTGCATTCATGCTTGGCTACTCGGCCAGGTCTGGACAAGACCTAGTTCAACGCTTCCATCGTGAAGGTTTCTCGGAAGACCAGATGGAGGCCTCCGGTCTTGTAGTACGGCGGCAGGATAAAACCGGCTTTTTCGACCGTTTTCGCCACCGTCTCATGTTTCCGATTCACAATGAGTCGGGAAAGGTGATTGCTTTTGCCGGCCGCGCCTTAAGCGACCAAGACGAACCCAAATATCTGAACTCCCCGGAAACTCCAATTTATCGAAAGAGCCACGTGCTTTATAATCTCCACCGGGCAAAAGATCTTATCCGGCGCAGCGACCGGTGCGTTCTGGTGGAGGGGTATATGGACGTCATCGGCCTTTACGCAGGCGGAGTATTGGAGGTTGTAGCGCCCTGTGGCACAGCTCTTACGCCTGCTCAAATCCAGGCGCTCCGGCGGCATTCCAACCACGTAGTGATTAATTTTGATCCCGACCCTGCAGGCGCCAGCGCCGCTGAACGCTCCATCCAGATTTTGTTGGCTGAGGGAATGCATGTGCGGGTGCTGGAGCTCGAGCAAGGCTTGGACCCGGATGAGTATGTTAAAAAGGCCGGCGTGCGGGCTTACCGGGAGCGCCTGGAAGCGGCGCCTGGATATTTTTACTGGCTCGCGGACCGGGCCCGTCAGAAATATGACATTCGGACTCCGGAGGGGCGTGCGGGCGCTCTCCAATTTTTACTGCCGGCCATTCAGCGGACACCGGACCGTCTGGAGCGCGCGGCCCTGGCTAGTGATCTCGCGTCATATTTGGGAGTAGAGGCAGGCATGGTGCTGGATCATTTCCGCCGCGCCGCAGTAGAACGCCGGGAACAGCCCACCCCCCTTGCGCAGGCCCCTATCCGCGCGGTAGAGAAAATTTTGTTGAGCGCGCTATTGAGCAACAGAAAAGTCGCTACAGAGGTCATTCCCCGGCTGAAGCTTCTGCCTCAGCTGGAGCAGTTCGCCACACGTGGCATTTTCAAGGCGCTTTTCGCCATGTTAGAAGCAGGCGGGGCATGGCATTTCAGCGAGATTGAAGCACGCTTGCAGGATTCGGATAAAGAACTGCTGGCTTCGGTGATTTTTTCCGATGAAGCAAGTGAGCAGAATTGCTCGAGAGAACAGGTTCTGGCATGCCTGGCCAAATTGGAAGATGAGCGCCTCGAACAGTTCAAGGCGGAGCTCCGCGCTCGTATCCGTCAAGCAGAGCGCGCCGGTAAAATGGAGGAGGCGCTAAAGTGGGTGGAGGAAATGAACCGCTTGGAGTAGGGTTGACCTGGTATACTCCTGGGTATTATAGAATGATCTAAGCTGGTTCGGTCTTCGCGGTTACAAGGGGTTTTGCTTGGCCATCGACGAAAAATACGGCAGACTGAAACAGCTCGTGGACGAGGGAAAAGAGAAAGGCTTTGTCTTGTACGACGAAGTCAACGAGCTGCTTCCCGATGACATGGGCGGGCCGGAACTGGACGAGCTTCTTGCCGATTTAGATTCCGTCGGAATCGAGCTCCTCGAAGAGCCGCGCCTCGACTTTAGTAGAAAAGTCGAGGAAAGCGACGAACTCGGTGATCTCGACTTTGCGGCAGATTATTCAGATAAGACCAACGACCCGGTTCGCATGTATTTGCGCGAGATGGGCGCCGTGCCTCTGCTTACGCGGGAAGGCGAGATCGAACTTGCCAGGAGAATCGAGCGCGGACAGTCCAGCGTATGGAAAGCCCTTTCCCGTTCCCCCCTGATTATACGTGAGATTCTCAGAACGGGGGAGGAAGTGGAGCGCGGTGTGGCCTCGGTACGGGACATTCTGGCAGTACCTGAGGGGACGGGTGGCGAGGATTCCCTGGTCGATCAGCAAGCTGAATTTCTCAAAAATATCTTAGAGATTGCCAAGCTCTGTAAAAAATCCCAGCAATATCGCCAAAAAATGCAGGCGATATCTCGCGGGATGAAGCCCAAACAACACCGCACACTGCGATATAGCCTGGCGCGTGCTCGCATCCAAATTTCTAAAATCATACGCAGAATGCGGTTCAACGCCACCTTCCGGCGTAAGCTTGTTCAATTGGTCCGCAGCGCAGTGGAAGATTTCAAGCCCGTCGAGAAAAATATCGCCCGTATCCAGCGAACATTGCAAGAACAGGCTGGCGAAGGGGCTCGCGCTCTTCGAGATCTCCGGAAGGAATTTCGTCTTGCGATGCAAAAGCACCAGCAGCTTGAGGAAGAGTTTGGCGCCACCGCGGCAGAATTACGGCGAACCCTCCAAATCATAGAACGCGGCGAGCAAGAAACTGAAGCAGCCAAAAAACAGCTCATCGAAGCCAACCTCCGTCTGGTGGTTTCCATTGCTAAGCGGTATACGAACCGCGGCCTTCAATTTCTGGATCTAATCCAGGAAGGCAACATCGGCCTGATGAGAGCTGTTGAGAAGTTCGACTATCAGCGGGGGTATAAGTTTTCCACTTATGCCACGTGGTGGGTGCGCCAGGCCATAACGCGCGCCATAGCGGATCAAGCGCGCACCATCAGAATCCCGGTGCATATGATCGAGACGATCAACAAGCTGGTGCGTACGCAGCGCCAGCTCCAACAGGAACTTCGCCGCGACCCAACCACAGAGGAGCTGGCCAGGAAATTGGAAATGCCCGTCAGCAAAGTGCGCCGGGTCCTCCGAATCGCCCAGGAGCCTGTCTCGCTGGAAACTCCGGTAGGCGAAGAAGAGGAATCACACCTGGGAGATTTCATTGTAGACCGAAAGAGCATTTCTCCTTCAGAAGCGGTGATCAATTTGAACCTGCGGGAACAGACCGCTGAGGTTCTCAAGACTCTAAGCCCGCGGGAAGAAAAAATCGTAAAGATGCGTTTTGGCTTGCAAGATGGAAGTGAGCATACCCTGGAAGAAGTGGGACAGCACTTCGCCGTAACACGAGAAAGAATTCGCCAGATCGAGGCCAAAGCACTCCGCAAGCTGCGCCACCCGAGTAGGAGCCACCGCCTCCGCGCATTCCTAGAAATAACGGCTCGCGGCTAGTTGGGAATTCACTCCAGAACCTGCTCCGTCGTGCCGCCGTAAAGTCTTCGTACGAGCGGAGCGATCTCTTCTGGAACTAGATGTTCCCAGGGCTCCCCAGTTGCTATCCGCCTCCGGATTTCGGTGCCAGAAACATCATCGTAGTTGGAGTCGAGAGCAAGCGGGTGGATTCTTTGGCTCAGCTCGGACGGGGGTTGGTAATGCCCTTTCCGCGGAGCAACAAATAATTCAAATTCCCGCAGCATCTCAGCAAAAGTCCCAACTTCGCCATAATCCCAATTTACAACTCGCTCGGCAGCATCTCGCCCGCACAGGAACAACAGGCGTGTATTTTCTCCGTACGCCGTGCGACATTCGCGTGCTATTTCGATAAACAGTCCACCCTCGGTGGCGGCGATGGATGCACGCGGCTCATTTCCCAAAACCGCTTCCAGCATTGTTACGCGATCCTCCAACGTCACTCCCTGGTAATCTTTACTGTGAGGAAACACGAGAGGTAATACCAGCAAAAGTTCATCGGCAATCTTGAGACCGGCGCGCGCCAGAGCCATATGTGCCCGTGTTGGAGGGTTAAAAGCGGCGGAAAGGATGGCGAGGCTCTTGGGTGTTCCCTGAGCACGTCGGAAAAACCGCATGTTAGTTATCTTAGGACACACCAAATCCTGCGCGGGTCGAAGAACTCACCGGCAATCGAGTGTTTACGCCATCTTTGTAGAGGAAATTCCGGTATGATGAGGCGGTTGCGCAGCTTGCGCGAGTTTATCTGCGCTACAGTAGAAGCGAGAGCTTATGTTCACCTGGGTCTGCCCGAAATGTGGCGCGGAGGTTCCTCCATCGTACGCAGAATGTCCCAATTGCGCCGCCGCGACCGGCGAAACACCGCCTGTGCCTATCCCTCCAGTCCACAAAGAATCCATACGGCCTCAGCGTCCTAAATCACGCTCGCAACTCCCTATGTGGGTTTTAAGTCTGATCTTCGGGCTTGCCTTTTTAGCCCTCGGGGCCATTGCCTACTTTGGATACGGCTACCTTTCCAATCATCAACAGCGGCAAGCCGTTGAACAGTCGGCCATGCCTGCCGCCCCGCCGACAGCTCCAGACAAACAAGCACTTTACGGGCGATTTATCGAAATCACGGGATTGCGGCTCACTGAGGATTCGGCGCAAAAGGCACAAATCCGTGTAACGGTAGTCAATCATTCAGGTGGTGAGATTCCGGACCTGACCCTTTTTGTGGCCCTTCGAACCACAGCAGACAAGCCAGGCGAGCCGCCACGGGGAACGTTTACCTTGAAAGTCCCATCTCTTGGCCCGTATGAGGCGAAAGACTTTGTAGCCCCAGTAGATACGAAGCTCCGCGCTTATGAATTGCCCGACTGGCAATTTCTTCGAGCAGACGCAAAGATAGTCGCACCTTAGGGAGTAGAGTACAGTGATCCCCTCTTCGGCTGCTGCAAGCATTGCTATGATGTCTGGTCGCAACGATCCAAGGTGAGTTAGAATGTCTGCCTCCCGGCACCAACAAGTTCAGCGGCCTAAGACAGTCAGTGAACGCAAGGAGCGGGTCAACAAAATCCTTGCGATTCTGGATCAACTGTACCCGGCTGCAACTTGCGCGCTGCATCACCGCAACGCATGGGAACTGCTTGTGGCTACTATTCTTTCCGCCCAATGCACGGACAAGCGCGTTAACGAGGTCACTCCCCACCTTTTCCGGAAATATCCTACGATTGAAGATTTCGCCGCAACAAACCAGCAGGAACTGGCCCAGGACATTCGTTCTACGGGCTTTTTCAATAATAAAGCCAAATCACTGATCGGGGCTGCGAAGAAAATTCTGACTGACTTTGGAGGCAAGGTGCCGACCACGATGGAAGAGATGCTCACTATTCCGGGCGTAGCCCGCAAAACGGCTAACGTTGTCCTTGGCACGGCTTACGGAATTCCTTCCGGCATCGTCGTGGACACACATGTGCGAAGGATCGCCAGGCGTCTGGACTTAACCCTGGCAACGGATCCGGACAAGATCGAGCAGGATTTGATGGAGGTTATTCCACGCGAGAAATGGATTTCCGTTTCCCATCAATTAATTCATCACGGTAGAAACCTTTGTATAGCGCGCAATCCACGATGTCATGAATGTCCTCTTGATCCCCTCTGCTATGCTGCTGACAAGACGAACGCATTTGGCGCCTCCTGCGGTCAATCGCACCGAAAGCAATAGGATCAGTTAGACTGGTTTCCATGCTGCACCGTGTGTGGGTTTGGCTGGCTGTCGTGACCGTGTTGACGCTTTCGGGCTGTGTCAACATCCCTGATAGTTATGCGCCACCTATCCAAAGAAAGCCGCTAACGGCGCCTCAGCCCGGTGGTTTGAGCCACATCATCAATATGAACGACCCCAATGTGCTGGCGCACATCGTCCGGGACATCAGTCCTAATCTAGAAGGTGGGGTATTCCGTTGGGCATATAGACGCCCGGAGATGCGGTTCGCTCTAACGTCGACCACGCATCTGAAATTTGTGATGGATTTTGCGCTACCCGCAGCCAACTTCGAGCAGACCGGTCCGGTAACCATTTCCTTTTATGTCAACGACCACCTTCTTGACAGGGTCCGTTATGACACGCCGGGGCGTAAAACATTTGAGAAGGAGGTTCCCGCCGAGTGGCTGCGCACTGACGCTCTAACCCTAGTTGCGACGGAAATCGATAAAATGTACGTCTCACCGCAAGACGGCACCAAACTTGGTTTCCCGATCATACGAGTCGGTTTCATAGAGTAATGCCTCACGCCTTCTATATCCTTTTTGGATCGACGTTTGCGGTGGCAGTTTGCCTTTCCTGCGGGTTACTCTTGCTGCGGGGTCTGAGACTGCATTTCTATCGCGGCGAGGAGCGTCTGCTGGCGTTTGTCACCGGTGCAGCATGTCTGAGTACGGTGGTGTTCATTCTGAGTGCGCTCGGTTTAGCTCGTAAAGGCGCCTTTTTGGCGCTAGGGCTGGCGATTATTTTTGCTGCAGCGCGCTGTGGAGTCTTTCGGCCACTGGGCGACGATCTGCCTCCGCTGCCACGGTTCTGGAAAATCTTGTTCGGCCTTGTATTCACCCTTTACACGGTGCTCTACTTTTTCAATGCCATGGCGCCGGAAATGAGTCCGGACGGCAGCGCGTATCATCTGGGTTTCGTTGCCTGGTATTTACGGGAACACGGCTTGGTGCGGATCACAACCAATATGTACGCCAACCTTTCGCAAGGAATTGAGATGCTTTATCTGTTCGCATTCGCCTTCGGAAGGCACTCGGCCGCTGCGCTTGTCCATTTCAGCTTTTTGGCGGTTCTTCCGTTCCTCATGTTGTCCTATGCCAAGCGATTCGGCCTCCCGGTAGCCGGCGCAGCGGCAGCCTTGCTCGTATACGCAAGTCCCGTGGTTGGCAAGGACGGCACGACCGCCTACGTCGACGTGGCTGTAGCCGCCATAGTTTTCACCCTCTTCTACCTGCTTCAGATATGGGACAGGGAGCGCTCCATGGCCTTGTTCATACCGATTGGTCTGGTGGCTGGCTTCGCCTACGCCGCCAAATATACAGCGTTTCTTGCTGTCCCTTATGCGCTGGCATTCACAAGCTGGAAACTATACCGGGCCCGCCATAACTATTGGAAACCGTTGGTGATTATTTCGGCGTGCGCTCTGGTAATGATGCTTCCTTGGATGGCAAAGAACTGGATCTGGGTGAACAATCCGTTTTCCCCGTTTTTTAACCGGGTGTTCCCCAATCCTTATATCCACACCGGCTTTGAAGACGATTATTCGCGAGCCATGCAACACTACGAGGGATTGAAAAGCTACATCGATCTCCCGCTGGAGCTGACAGTACGGGGAACAGCATTATGTGGACTGTTTGGGCCTGTTTTTTTACTTGCTCCGCTAGCTCTGTTATCGCTTCGTGAGCGTGTGGGTAGGCAACTTCTGCTGGCAGGCGCGGTGTTTGGAGCAACCTATTTCTGCAACATCGGCACGCGCTTTCTGATCCCCGCGGCGCCTTTCTTCGCGCTTGCCATGATGATGGTTTGCTCAAGGGCCAAAGCCGTGCCAGTAATGCTGGTCGCATTCCACGCCATTTTTTCCTGGCCACCCTGCATAAAAATTTACTCCGATGCCCGGGCTTGGCGTCTGGAAAGAATCCTGTGGAAACAGGCGCTTCGCATCGTCCCAGAAGATGGATATTTGAATTTCAAGATGCCCGTCTATCCCATCACGCGGGTAATCGAGAAGATGGTGCCGAAAGGTGAGAAAGTTTTTTCCTTCAACCAGGCAGCTCAATCTTACACCTCGCGGGAAATTCTGGTGGCTTACCAATCGGCCTTTAACAACACGCTGGGCGAGATTCTTTGGACTCCTATCACGGAGGGTTACCAGCCCACGCGTCACCTTGTTTTTCGCTTTCCGCCACAGCCTTTGAGAAAAGTCCGCGCAACACAGACCGCGGAAGGCAAGCCTGACAACTGGAGCATTGCGGAGTTCCGTGTTTTTCGCGGAGGGGTAGAATTACCTCGTGTCCCACAATGGCGCCTGCGGGCCAGTCCGAACCCCTGGGAGGTCCAACTTGCTTTTGACAATAGCCCGGTGACGAGGTGGCGGAGTTGGGAAACTCTTCGGCCCGGCATGTTCGTCGAAATTGATTTTGGTAAAGATGAGGTGGTGGACACCGTACGCCTAGAATGCTCCCGCGATCAAGACAAGAGCCGTGTGAAGCTGGAAGGGCAAACGACGTCTGGCAGATGGAAGCTGCTTGCAGCCGCACCGGAGTACGTGGACTTGCCTTCGCCCCTGCTTGGGCTGCGACGTGCCGCCGCCGAGGAATTCAAAGCCCGAGGAGTCCGCTACATCCTGGCGTGGGATTCCGATTACGCAGCCACGGATCTCAGGACACGGACAGCCACGTGGGGAATAACGATGTTAGCTGAGAGGGGCGGAGCCCGGCTTTACAGGATAGACTGACAGGGTTTGAGCATCTTGTTCTCAGGAGCTCAGGAATTGACGGAGCTGTCTACCGGATCGGGCTCTCTTTCAGCCAGCGTTCGAAAAAAGCTCTCCAAGCCGGGTCGATATTTGGACCGTTCGGTTTGTGTCCGTCGGCCGTCGAAACAAATTGAATGCGCTCCGGAATCCCTAGAAGTTGGTAGACTTCCTTGGCGCGGTTGAAATATCCCCAGCTCTGTAAATCGTCTGAATCTCCGCCCCGGTCTTCCAACTGGCTGCCGCCAATCAGCAGAAAAGCGCGTGGTGCAGTCAGCGCCATCAGCTCATGATGATCATGCTCAAAGCCCGGCCGCTTCGTGTCCGGGTTCAGCATGCTGAGCACCGTGTGTTGTTCCGTCGGTATATCCGGAAAAGGCCGTAACCAATCCAGGTACCAGGGATCATACCAGTTGGTGCCACCGTTGACGGCAATATGTGGATCGAGCGCCACAGTGGCTTTAATTTCAGGTGCAAATGCAGCGATATAGACGGCTGCTTTTGCTCCCAACGAGAACCCGATAAACCCAACTCGAGAAGCATCCACTTCTTTCAAGCTTTTCAAAAATTCCACTTCCCGCCTTGCATCATGCACCATTTTGCCCATCGGTAACCAGTGGCCAAAACGTTCATAAAGCAACTCGGTGGCCCCATGCGCATAGTTGCTGCCGTTGCGATAGTTGCGAATGAAGGACCAGCCGGTAAGTACAACATAGCCGTGCTCCGCAAACCATGCACCCCAGTATTGTTCCGGAGCAGTGTAGTCCGGACCTGACGAGGTCCAACAAATCACGGCTGGAAATGGACCCCGGCCTTGGTGTTTGGGCAGCAGCAGCAGGTGGGGTTGATAAAAGTCAACCTCCATTGGCAGTTCGAGTTGAATGCGAATGTAGTGTTCTTTTTCTTGCCTGTCAATGAATTTGGCCTTGCGGATATCGCCGAACCATTTCGCGTCTTGTGTGTTCGGCTCCAGTTTACCGAGTATGGTGGTCCAATATTTCAGTATTTCTGGGCGCCGCTTCCGGTACCAGTCCTCAGGGGTCTTGAGTCCTTCGACAAGGGAAGGAATGATTTCATTTTCCGCACCTGGCTCGGGAGCAGGACTTCGTTTGGATGTCACCTTATGCTGGTTGAGACGCTGGGACGGATCGATTGTAGGCGCCAGTTGAGCGCCTCCTGCGCTCAGCATGAGGAGCAATGCCAAAGTCGTCATGAGAACCTTTCTTACGAACTTCGAGTATAACGGCACAAGGAAACAGAAAACCTAGGTGAGCTATTATAATCGAGTCGCCGCCCTACAGGCGTCCGATCGACAAGCAGGCATCAGAGGCGTACGGCGTATGAAACTGCCACGTTTATACCCCATCCTCGATACAAATACCCTGGCTCTGCTGAGCTGCTCTCCAGAGACGGCGGCGGAAGCGATGCTGGCCGGTGGGGCACGCATCCTCCAGTTTCGCCACAAAGGCCACTATTCCCGTGAGATTTTCGCGGCAGCCGAGCGTGTTGCTGCAGCTTGTGCACGCTACGGCGCGCTTCTGATTATCGACGACCGTGCTGACATAGCCAACCTTCTCCATGCAGGAGTACACGTCGGTCAGGACGACCTCTCCCCCCAGCAGGCGCGCCGCCTGGTAGGTCACAGCGCCATCGTAGGTTTATCTACGCACAATGCAGACCAGCTTGAGCTTGCGGCGGCTGAGCCTGTCGACTACCTCGCCCTCGGGCCAATTTTTGCAACGACGACCAAAAAAAAACCTGACCCTGTGCTTGGGATTGCCCAATTACAACGTGCACGTAGCCTGACAACTAAACCCCTGGTAGCGATCGGCGGGATCACACGGCGCAATGCCATCCAGGTGCTTGAGGCTGGAGCAGACTCGGTGGCAATCATTTCCGATATGCTGCCGGCCGTTGCCAGCTATGAATCCATACGAGATCGGATGCGAGAATGGCAACTACTCCTGAAAAGTTGAATGCAGGCTTGGCGCAGGAATTAAGCCTGTTGAGCGCCACAACAATCGTCATGGGCTCAATGATTGGCTCCGGGATTTTTATTGTGTCCGCAGATATAGCCCGGATAGTCAATTCTCCGGGATTGTTGATTCTCGTCTGGATCATCGCCACGCTGCTGACGTTGATTGCGGCTCTGAGTTATGGGGAGCTGGCTGCGATGATGCCACAGGCAGGAGGGCAATATATATACCTGCGCGAGGCTTTTGGCCCGCTAAGTGGATTTCTCTATGGATGGACGTTGTTCTTGGTGATCCAGACAGGAACCATCGCCGCAGTAGCTGTGGGTTTTGCTAAGTTTACGGGCGTGTTTCTCCCCGCTATCTCGGCTCAAAATTACCTCATTCATGCTGGCGCTTTTCATGTCAGTACGCAGCAGGCGCTGGCAATAGCCGTACTTATTTTGCTGACCTGGATCAATACCAAGGGGGTGCAAACCGGCGCCGCCGTGCAAAACGTTTTCACGGTGGCCAAGACTAGCGCCCTGCTAGGATTGGTTGGCCTCGGTATTCTGGTTGGGCGAAATCCTGCTGCAGCTTCGAATTTCCACCTTTTCTGGCGCAATGGCGGGTGCAACTTCGAAACAGTAAAGCTAGTCGGTATGGCCATGGTCGGCGCTTTATTTGCCGCCGACGCCTGGAATAACGTCACGTTTACCGCCGGGGAGGTGCGCAATTCGCGGCGGGATGTGCCTTTGGCGCTAGGACTTGGGGTGAGCATCGTATGCATTCTTTATATTGCCTGCAACCTCGTCTATGTAAGGCTGCTTCCGCTCGAGGTCATCCAGACAGCGCCTGAGGATCGTGTCGCCACGGCAGCGGCGTCCGTGATTTTTGGCCCAGTTGCAGTGCAGGTCATGGCGGCGGCAATCATGATTTCGACGTTTGGATGCATTAATGGGATGATTCTAGCAGGCGCTCGGGTTTACTATGCTATGGCTCTGGATGGGTTGTTTTTCAAGCCTGTCGCCCGTCTTGATCCGGTCTACCGCACACCCAAAACCTCCCTGCTATTTCAGTGCGTTTGGGCCTGCATCCTCACTCTGAGCGGCACATACAGCAACCTGCTCGATTATGTTATTTTCGCGGTTTTGCTTTTCTACATCCTGACAATTGCAAGTGTTTTCGTGCTGCGAAAAAAACGGCCAGAGTGGCCCCGGCCTTACAAGGCGCTGGGATACCCCGTTGTACCGGCGCTCTATATAGTAGTGGCTATTGTTATTGAAGTGCTCTTGTTGCTTTACAAACCCGCCTATACATGGCCTGGCCTGATTATCGTCTTACTGGGCGCGCCGGTCTATTTTCTTTGGCGAAAAAGTCCCGCCGCCTGAGGAACGCCTAACGTGACGGAGAGCCTCTGAAAGCTCGTTGCTCAATGTCGATGGGCACCAGTATTTCTCGATGTGTTCGACGACCAGCTCAGTGCCGCGGGCGTGGTTGACAAACGGGCGGTAATTGGGGTCATACATGGCGTCCGTGAGATCACGCACCAGAATACAATGTATGCCCCACCGTGTCATCTGCTTGATGCCAAATGGGCGATTCAGGATACACATATTTGTATGTACCCCCATCACCAGCAGGTTTTGTATTCGCTTGCTCCTGAGAAAGCTGTAAATCTCCGTGCCGTTATCGGAGATCACGTCCTCAGGCTGGATACGAATGCTATCGTGCTCCTTTGTCCATGCCTTGAAAAATTTAGCGCCCGGGGTTTCACATCCCCCCTGAGTGTCATCGATCGGCAAGGGCGGATCTCTCAGGTCCAGACCCACCGGGGGTGGCAGTTTGGGTATGGCAAGAATCTCTTTCCGTTGAGGGTAATCTTTGTAATACTCCATGACTTCCGAAGGCGCATGAATAATCACTATTCCTGCGTTCCTGCTTTGGTCCACTATAGGCGCCATTTTTCTAACTAGCGCGTTTACGCGCTGCGCAGCCGCCGTACACCAGTGGTTATCCCACATATCACAAATCAGCAGGGCTGTTTCCGCAATTGAAAACTCCTGACGAATACGCACCTGATGCCAGTCGTTTGTGCCTTTAAAGACTTCAACCCGGCTTCTCAGCGGCAACTGAAAGACCATCCGGGTATCCCGTCCTCGCGTACCGGCGAAAAGGCAAACGCCTAGCAGGCAAAAGGTTAAAAGGCGGAGAAGACCTTTCGGCATAGTGCCATTGTGCTATAATTTGCCTCTCATTTCCCTACCCTGCGAAAGGACAGACTGAATTCATGAATCTTTTGGCAGTAAAACCGTTGAGCCATGTGTTGGCCGAGTCCGAGGGTGGTAAACACACGCTCAGGCGTTCGCTGGGCCCTCTTAATTTGATCACGCTGGGCATCGGCGCCATCATTGGCGCCGGGCTCTTTTCGTTGACCGGCATAGCGGCTGCCGAAAATGCCGGGCCGGCCATCGCCCTGTCTTTTGTGGTGGCTGCGATTGGCTGCGCGTTCGCGGGGGTTTGCTACAGCGAGTTTTCTACGATGATTCCGGTAGCTGGAAGCGCTTACACATACGCTTACGCCACCATGGGCGAACTGGTCGCCTGGATCATCGGTTGGGATTTGGTCTTAGAATACGCTGTCGGCGCCGCGACAGTATCTATCAGTTGGTCTGCTTACATTGTGAGTTTCCTCCATGACCTGGGGATCTCTTTACCACCGTACCTGATTGCTTCTCCCTGGCAGCCTGTCCGCCTCCCGAACGGCCAGATGGTTCAAGGATTGATCAACTTGCCGGCCGTGCTTATCATTGCCCTCATTTCGACGTTACTGATTCTGGGGATTAAAGAATCAGCGAATGTGAACGCCGCGATGGTGATGATCAAGGTTACGGTAGTTTTGATCTTTATCGGGGTAGGTATTTGGTTCATCAAAGGCGACAATTACGTGCCTTTCATTCCCCCCAATACAGGCAAGTTCGGGGAATTCGGCTGGAGCGGAGTCATCCGGGCTGCGGGGGTGATCTTTTTTGCTTACATCGGCTTTGACGCCGTCTCTACGGCTGCTCAAGAGGCTCGGAACCCACAGAAAGATATGCCCATAGGCATTATAGGATCCCTGCTTGTATGCACGGTTCTTTATGTCGCTTTTTCGGTGGTGATGACAGGCCTCGCCCATTACACCGAGTTCAAAGGTGCTGCCGCTCCGGTTGCCGTGGCAATTTCGCACACTCCCTATAAATGGTTGGGGGGACTAATTAAGCTGGCTATCATCGCTGGGTTGTCTTCGGTAATTTTGGTCATGCTGTTGGGGCAGTCAAGGGTCTTCTATTCGATGTCCCGGGATGGGCTGTTGCCGGCATTATTTTCTGACGTCCATCCGAAATTCCGTACGCCTTGGCGTTCAAACTTGCTGCTAATGGCCTTCGTTAGCTTGTTTTCCGCATTTGCCCCGATTTCCTTGGTAGGACATATGACCAGCATTGGGACGTTGTTTGCCTTTGTCATTGTTTGCGGTGGGATCTTAATCATGCGGCGGACACAACCGGATATCTCCAGGCCATTTCGCACTCCGTGGGTGCCTGTTGTACCGGTACTCGGCATCGTGGTCAACGCTTTAATGATGTATGGGCTGGGTTGGGAAAACTGGCTACGACTCCTGGGGTGGTTGGTAATCGGGCTCGTAATTTATTTTTCGTTCGGCCGCAGGCACAGTCATCTTGCTAACGGCGCACCCCACACACGTTAGGTCTTGGGCAGTGCGATTGCATGTGGAATAATACGTAGAAATGTGGTTCCAATTGTCACATTTGGAAGAGTGAACGATTCATTGCCTATGGACGAACGAATCCCCTACCTCCGCTGGCGAACACACTACGCATTAGGTGTTGAAAAAATAGACGAACAGCATCGTTCTATTGTCAATTTGATCAACCGCTTGCATGAAACTCTCCAGTCCACAGGCGGTCAAGCCCAAATCAGCTCACAGCTCGACGAGTTAGCGACCGAGCTAAAAAAACACTTTCGAACCGAAGAAAAACTCATGGAGGAGTCCGGTTATCCCCAGCGCCAGAGCCATGTAGCCGATCACAGGGCCATAGCGCGAAGGTTGCAAAACTTCAGAAAAGAGTTCTCCGAGAAAACCAAAGATCTTACCGAAGCTTTCCTCGGAGAGATAAGAGACTGGGTCAGAGACCACATGGTTCTACGGGACAGGTCTTTGGGAACTTACTTGGCCAGCAGGCCAAAGGAATGGAATCCTACGCGCCCAGACACACAACGTAGCTAAGTGGTTCACTCCCGATTTCGTAGTTCTGGCTTTTTGGTGGCCCAATCGCTGCTTCACATTACCACGGAGAAGCCGCCGCTCACCTCCACCTGCCGTAGCCAGCCCTGAGGATAACCTGGCAAATTGAAGAAATCCGGTTTCGGACTGTGGTATTGACGAAGATCGAAGCGCAACATGAACATGTGCCCAACTCGTGCTTTCACCCCCCCGCCATAGTTCAATCCGAATTTGGTTGCGCCGCCACCGGAAGTAACAGATGCCCCAGGAGGAACAAAGTTGGTGAACTGAGCGCCACCGGCCAAAAACGGCCGAATTTTGGACCCTTCAGGCGCTGCATACACCAAGAAATCATAGAAACCCTGGTGCGCAGCCATCCCATATTTCCCTTGGCCGGCGAGATCCAGCTGTGTGCGGTTGTATGCATAGCCGATCTCGTGACCGAAGAAGCGATACGAGTTGAAAGTCATACGGAAGCCAAGACGAAAGCCGTCCGATAACGTAACGTCCGAGGGCGAGCTGCCGAGTTGGGACGTAGGTACAAGCACGCTATTGCGCATCAGAGACGTCCCGCCAGTCATTCCGACCTCGAAAACCTGCCCCGGACAGACCGAGCCAAGCAGAACTACAACAGCCGCTAGGACCCAGGGTGGGATTGGTAGCATATGCATGTTCCTCATTCTTTTCTATCGTACGTAAAAGGCCTCTAAACAACAATAACGTAAATCATACCTGGCCCGTGTACTCCTCGCACAAGGATTTGTTCTATATCCGCCGTGCGACTTGGTCCTGTGATAAGCACCATAGAGCTGGAAACTTCGGCAGGTTGGGGAAGTACCGAAAACAGTTCGTCTAACCCTGTCAGAATCCGCTCATGAGGCACAATAGCTAAGTGGATGGGAGGAAGCAGGGAAATCATGCGTGCTTCTTCATAACTGGAAAACAAAACCAGCGTGCCAGTGTCCGCCAGAGCGTAATCGGTACCCGTAATGCCCACTTTGGAACTGTTACATGCAGCCTTTAGCTCTTCCGGATCTTTAAAACCGGCCTGAACGCCAGGCAAAGCAGTGATGCCGTACTCTTGGAGGATCCCCGAATTGGATGCTATCGCCGGACCTTCACCAATGCACTCAGCCGCTAAGGCACATACCTCGCTTGATGAAAATGCCCTGCATGCCTGCCCACCTAACTTCTCAATCGCCTGCAAAAAAATAGCAACCTTCTCTTCGGTGGTCATTTGTGGAATCACAAGCCTGGTTACCAGGGGGGCATCTGCCGACTGGCCGGCCCATCGGCCAAGCGCAGTACGAATCTTGTTTAATACGTATTTCCGAGACAAGGCACTTACCCTTTCGCGACACGTTTGCGCCAAATTTGCCGAAAACTGGCCTTAGGCAACGTGGGAAAATCGCGCTGACTCAGCCATGCGTTAACAGGACCACGGTTCAGCATTGCCGGAATGTCACGCACCCATACCTGCCCTTCTTTACAAGGCAGCACTGAGGCGGCAATAGAGCCGAGTACTTCATATAAAGCGGGGCGTTTCATTACCCACGCCCACAGCCGGAACATGAGCCGTTCGGCCCGCCCCTTTCCCTGGCGTAACGCAAGCGTTTGTTCTTCCTTCCGCAATTCCAACAGGATCGTCGGAATATCGATCTTGACGGGACAAACCTCCGCGCAGGCGCCGCAGAGGCTGGAGGCGAAAGGCAACCAGGCATTCTCGGCCAAGCCCAAAAACTGGGGCGTGATAATTTTGCCAATTGGTCCCGAATAAACCCAAGGATAGTTGTGTCCGCCTATCTTCCTGTAGACTGGACAATGATTTAAACAAGCGCCACACCGGATGCAGTACAGAGACTCCCTTTTATTGCCGTCTTCGAGGAGCCGCGTTCGGCCGTTGTCCAGTAACACCACGTAGAACTCTTCCGGCCCATCGATCTCGCCTTCTCGTCTCGGACCGGCCAGAAAAGAGGTATAAACGGTAAGCGGCTGCCCCGTCGCACTCCGTCCAAGCAGTTTCAGAAAAACTGGGAGGGCTTGCGCACGCGGGATCAACTTTTCGAGTCCGGCAACCACGACATGAACTTTCGGGACCGTTGTTGTCAGCCGACCGTTGCCCTCGTTGGTTACCAGGACAACGGCGCCTGAATCCGCCACCAGAAAATTCGCTCCAGTAATACCTATGTCAGCCGCCAGGAACTTCTCCCGCAAAGCCCTGCGCGCGATTGCTGTCTGCTTTTCTGGAACAGTTTCTTTTTCTACACCCAGCTTGTCGCGAAACAATTCACCAACTTCGTAACGCGTCTTGTGCAGCGCAGGCGCCACGATGTGGTAAGGCCGCTCCCCCGCCAACTGAAGGATGTACTCCCCCAGATCGGTCTCCACCACCTCGACATGCTGGTGAGCAAGTTGCTCATTCAAGCTGACTTCTTCAGTAGTCATCGATTTGGATTTCACAATCAGCCGAGCGTGCTTGCTGGCAGCAAGCTCCTGGAGGAAGTTCACCACCTCTTTGCCCGTTTTGCACCAGACGACTTTGCCACCACGCTTCACTACCGCGTTCTCAAATTGCTCCAGGTAATAATCGAGATTGTCGAGCGTATGTCGCTTGATCTGGCGGGCTTGATCACGAAGTTCTTCAAAATCCGGCAACACCTCCGGCGCCACGACCCGTGCACGCTCCTTCATTAGCCGCCCCGTAGCAGTATATATCGCTGCTTGGAGCGCCTCGTGCTCCAGAGTGCGGCGAAACTGTTCCACTGGAATTTCTCGCATAGGATCCCCTTACCGGCAGGCCAACACCTCAGCTAGATGCATTGTGCGGACTGCCAACCCTGCCCGTGAGAGCGCTCCTTGGATCTGCATCAGACAACTTGCATCCACAGAGACCACCGCATCGGCGCCCGTACGTAAAATGGACTCGATCTTGGTCCTAGTTATGGCGCCTGAGAGCTCAGGGAACTTGACTGAAAAGGTGCCTCCAAATCCGCAGCACTCTCCCGCCGAATCCATTTCTCGCAGCGTCAGACCACGCACGTGTGACAGCAGGCGCCGCGGGGCATCGTGGATCTTCAGACTGCGCAGGGCATGACAACTGTCATGGTATGTAACTACCCCTTCGTAACGAGCTCCTACATCTTCTACACCGACGACCTCCACCAGAAACTGGGAAAACTCCCATACCTTCGGCGCGAGCTTTCTCGCCTCATCCAGCCGCCTAGCGTCTTTTGCAAACAGCTCATCGAAGTGAAGCTTGACCATCGCGGCGCAGGAACCGGAAGGAACGACGATGCATTCAGCTCCACGAAAAACGTCCAGGAAATGACAGGCGACTTCACGCGCTTCATCCCAGTAGCCCGTGTTGAAGGCCGGCTGCCCGCAGCAGGTCTGTTTTTCCGGAAAGTCCACCACGCAACCGATCCTTTCGAGTACCTCCGCCATAGCTATTCCAATGTTGGGGAAAAGTTGATCTACAAGACAGGTGACAAACAAAGAAACGCGCCGGCCCATGAAGCCCAAATTGTAGCATTCCCCGAAACGGGATAATCTCTTGGAGAGTGAGGACGCTATGAACCCTGTTCACAAACTTGCATTGGCAGTTGCGACGTGGAGTATAGCAGCCCCTGCGCAAATGCCCGACCTATTCCGTCTGGAGGTCCGATCCGGGTGGAACGTTCTCTATGGCCACGAAGAATTCAACGAAGCCGGACGCATGGCCCTGGCGAACCTCGAAAAGCTCATGTCCAAAAGCAATGCAGAGCGCGAAAGGATTATCTCTAACTTGGAAACCAAGGCCCAATGGGAACAGTACCGGTCCACGACACGCGCAAATTTCATGAGCCTGTTCGGTTCTTTTCCTCAACGTACACCGCTCGACGCCCGCCGCACGGGCGTTCTGGAGCGTGGGGATTATGCCGTGGAGAAAGTTATCTTTGAAAGCCGGCCCCGCTTTTATGTAACTGCAAATGTCTACGTGCCCCGAAGGGCAAAGCCTCCCTTTCCGGCCGTGCTATGCCCTGTGGGCCATTGGGGGACGGGTAAGGCTTTCGAAGATTATCAACTACTAGGAATCTATCTGGCTCGCCGAGGATTTTTGGTGCTGGTTTTTGATTTCCCGGGGCAAGGCGAAAGGTTGCTTTACTACGACTCCGTGCTCGGACGGTCTTTGGTGGATCCCGCAACCAGCGAATATTACGTAACCATTGAGCACGGCGTCGCCATGGGACAGACCATCCTTGTTTCCGGTAACCTCGCTCCTTATCTTGCCTGGGACGGCATACGAGCCATCGATTATCTTTGCGAGCGCACGGACGTGGACCGGCAAAAGATAGCATGCACCGGCACCTCGGGCGGAGGCTTGCAAACCGAAACGCTTTCAGCCCTAGACGAACGCATCAAGGTCTCCATTCCGGTTTCCTATGGAGGTTGCGCCGCTGACCATCCTGACCGGGTGGGCTTAAGTATGGCTGACGTTGATGCACTGATCGCACCCCGCCCTTTGCTGTTGATGAATGCAACTGGCGATTCTCAGTCGAGCGTAGCCGCTAAAAGGAAGCGCTATGAGACCGTGGCGAAAATCTATCAACTACTCGGCGTCCCGGACAGGATAGCCTTTGTTGTCGGAGAAGGAAGGCACGGTTACTTGCACGATTTGCGCGAAACCGCTTTTCTGTGGTTGAGCAAATGGTTATTGTCCGCGCTCCCCACCCCCGCGAGTCTACCCGAGCCACCCACTCCGATCGAATCTCCAGCAACTTTGGCATGTACCGCCACAGGGCAAGCCAAAGACTCTCTGGGAGGAGAAAACCTCCTCACGGTCAACCGTGCAGTAGCCGCCCAGGCCACACACACACGGATACGGCCGCTCGAACGGGCAGACGCCGCACCGTCCTGGCGTGAGAAACTGCGCGCTGAAGTGATCGCGCGCCTTGGCTTTGAGCAGCGAGCGAATAGTTTGGATGCGCGTATTCTGGGCCGAATCGACAGGGGCAGTTACATACTTGAGAAGCTGGTCTATTACAGCGAGCCGGATATTTATATTCCTTCTCTATTCCTTGTGCCTAAAGTCAATGGGCCAAGTCCGGCAGTACTGTTTCTCAATGAGGGCGGTAAAACTGCCAACGGTGCGCCCGAACAGTTCCTCCTGCCCCTTGTAAAGGCCGGCTATGCTGTGCTCGCCATTGACCCTCGAGGCACAGGAGAGACAACCCCACCGACTCCTCCCCCTTACAACGAGCACAACTATCGGGGCTTCACCGAAGATGCAGAAGCAGATCTTTTTTATGCGGCGCTTCGTGCTCACAAGACAGTGGTCGGACTTCGCCTGCTCGATGCGCTTCGGGGAATTGACTACCTCGAAAGCCGGCCAGAAGTGCGTCGGGAAAAAATAGCGGTAGTAGGTCACGGTTCAGGCGCCATGCTGGCTCTCTACGCTGCGGCGCTCGATGAGAGAATTCACTGCGCGGTTTGCTCACGAATGTTGCGTTCCTACGCCGATATTCTGGACAGTGAACTTTATGCCCATCGTTTCAGTAACTTTCCCCCGGGCGTGCTTCACTCCTACGATTTGGCGGACGTTGCAGCCATGTTTGCTCCCAAACCGCTGCTCTTACTGAATCCGGTAGACCAGAAACAGCAACGGGTTGATCTTAAGGAGGCAATCGCCCGGTATGCGCCGGCTGTGGCAGTTTATCAATTACTCGGAGCAAGCAGTCGGTTCAAGGTGGAATTGACCGATTCTCCGAAAGCGACAGTTCACGCATTGCTTCGGCATTTATCTCAATGATGAATCGGACATAGGAGTTAACCATGCAGTCCGTTTTGCTTATTTTGACGTTTTTATTACCATTGATGCCCGTATATGCACGCGCTGCTACACAGCCGGAAGACCTGGCTGGCTTGTTGAGCCGCCGAATCCTCGCTGATCACCAGCCGACGCTGGAGGCGCAGGTGTACACGGGCGGTCGAGTGCCATATGTACCCTTATTCCGCACGGTTCGCGAATGGCAGCAATACGCAGCGCGTACCCGCGGAGAGGTGCTCCGTAAAGTGATCCTCCGGGGAGAAGCCTCCAGATGGTCGCAGGCCAAAACCAGAGTGCAATGGCTCGACGTCTTGAAGGGAGATGGCTACCGTGTAAAGAAACTCCGCTATGAAGCGCTTCCAGGATTATGGATTCCCGCCCTACTCTATGAACCCTCCAATCTCATTGGGAAAGTGCCTGCCGTGCTGAATTTAAACGGTCATGAAACCGAAGGAATGGCGACACCCTACATTCAGATCCGTTGCATCAATCTGGCCAAGAGAGGCATGCTCGCCTTGAACTACGAGTGGGTGGGCAAAGGCCAGTTGAATATCCTCGATTTCGACCACTATCGCATGAACCAGCTTGATTTGTGCGGAACCAGTGGTGTGGCAGTGCACTTCCTTGCCCAAAAGCGCGCGCTGGATATTTTGTTATCTCACCCAAATGCGGACCCTGCGCGTGTGGCCGCAACGGGACTCTCCGGCGGCTCCTGGCAGACAATTTTTCTAAGTTCACTTGACACTCGAGTGCACCTGATCAACCCCGTCGCTGGCTACTCCAGCTTCGTGACCCGCGCGCAATGGCCGGAGCTAGACCTCGGAGATTCCGAACAGACGCCCACAGATCTTGGCACTATCGTCGACTACACGCATCTCACTGCCATGCTTGCTCCCCGGCCGACTCTGCTGACGCACAACGCCTTCGACAACTGCTGCTTCCGCGCAGATTATGCCGTTGCACCTCTGCTGGCCGCCGCACGGCCAGTCTTCGGATTGTTTGGCCTGCAGGATCGCCTGCATTACCACATCAACTTCGACCCGGGCCATAATTACGGCCCAGACAACCGCGAGGCGTTCTACCGAATATTGCGCGACTATTTCTATGGGGGCAACCCGTCGTTCCCTGTCAAGGATATGCCAGTGGAAAAAGAAGTGCGCAGCGCTGCGCAACTCCGGTGCTCGCTTCCTAGCGACAACGCAAATTTTCACAAACTTGCTCTGTCGCTCAGCAGGAATTTACCGCGCCGACCAGATATTCCCCAACATCAGCCGGAATTCGCTCGATGGCAGCAGGCACAACGTAACAGGTTACGTGAAATTGTGCGCGCACGACAGTTTCGCCTTGAGGCTGAAACTGCCGGCTCGGCCAAAAGTCATGATGGGATAACGGCGACCTACTGGCGTCTGAAAATGGACGAGACGTGGACTGTTCCAGCCGTAGAACTGGTCAGAGGAGAGCCCAAATCAACCGTAATCTTGACTACAGACAAAGGTCGTGCAGAAAGTTCTGATGAGGTAAAGAACCTTATCTACCAGGGCTACAGGGTCCTCGCAACGGATCCTTTTTACTTCGGCGAATCCAAGATTGATAGGGAAGATTTCCTGTTTGCCATTCTTGTGGCAGCTCTGGGAGACCGGCCACTCGGCATTCAGGCTAGCCAGGTGGCGTCCATCGCGCGCTGGCTCGAGAGCCGCAACGCGGGACCCGTCATGGCCGCAGCCGTGGGTCCCAGATCCAGCTTGTTCACTCTTGTCGCAGCCGCTCTCGAGCCCCGTGCTATCAGATCGGTTAAGCTCACCGGCTCGTTAAGGAGCCTAAAGGAGATTCTCGAAAAGAACCTTACGGTGAAAGAAGCGCCCGAGCTGTTTTGTTTCGGATTACTGGAAGCTTTTGATATTCCCCAGTTGGAACTACTTGTCAAACCGCGGCCGCTGTTGTTAACAGATGCACAAACGAATTTATTCCCGGCGACGGGTAGGCTTTGATCTGGAATTATATGCTCGGCAGGTGTAAACTTTTTTTCAATCAGAGCGCTTGCGAACCATAGCAAGTGATGTAGCCATAAAGTGTGAGCAAACGATGAATAGAACTGCATCAGACTACTCGCGGCGGGAATTCCTTGCCGGTGTAAGCGGGGCAGCGGCTGTAGCCGCTGCCAGCTTTGGGCAAACACGCAAAACACCGGTAATCGATTGTCATACTCATGCAGGGACAGGGACAGCGCTGACTGATCCCTGGACCACCATCGCCGATCCCGAAGAGATTCTCCGTAGGAACCGAGAGGCTGGTATCGACAAGGCCTGCATTTTCCCCATTTCACATGACACTTTTGAGGAAGCTAACCAGGAAATAGTCAGCATCGTCAAGCGCTACCCAGGAAGGTTCATAGGGTACGCCAAACACGATCCGGTAAACGAGAAGGGGCGCATTCGCGCCATGTTGTTGAAGGAATGCCGGACAATGGGGCTTCGCGGCCTGAAGTTACACGTTACTCCCACGCCGGAAGTACTCGATACGGTGGCTGAGTTGAAGATCCCCATCATCTGGCATCCCGATAATGTCGCCACTTTCGAGCGCGTCGTCAAAGGGTATCCGACAATAGATTTTATTCTCGCCCATATAGGAAGTGACCTTTCTAACAACTGGCGTGAACACGAAACAGCTATCGCTGTCGCTCGAAACTATCCCAACATATATCTGGATACCGGAGCGGTGGTGCTCACGCGGTACATCGAGCAAGCCATAAAGGAAGCTGGTCCCGAAAAAGTCGTTTTTGGTTCCGACGAACCCGAAGTGGACTGCCGGCTGGAGATTTATAAGATTCGGGTGCTGAAGCTGCCAAAGGAGCAGGAGGAAATGATTCTCGGAGGTAATATCCTGAAACTCCTCAGCAAGTATGAAGGGGGCAAGGCATGAGTCAGAAAGCACGGAAGTCACTGATTATTGATTGCCACGCAGTGGTCAGCAAGGGGAGGACATGGGCAGATCCTCCGCGAGAGGTGGACTACGATGTAAACCAACTGCTAGAACGGGGAGCAGAAGCCGGTATCGACCGGCACTGTGTCGTACCCGCTCGCAACGATACCTATCTGGAAGCCAACAGGGAGGTTGCCCGGATTGTAGAAAAGCATTCGCCCAGACTCATCGGCTTTGCCGCACATAGCCCGCAGCGGGAAGCCGGCCGTCTCCGTAAGATGCTGACCGAAGAGGTAAAGTCTATGGGGCTTCGCGGTGTGCGTTCGGATGGACATCCCACACGGGAGCTACTCGATGTGGCAATGGAATTAGGCATTCCAGTGATGTACTACCCCAATTTTACCCGTGGACAGAGCCTTGGTAAGTATTATCATATGCCAGCCATGGCGTACCCAAAGGTTAATTTCATCCTTCCACATCTTGGCCAATTCCGTTCGTTAAGTTGGCCAGCGCATATGGAAGCCTTGGACCTTGCAAGACGATATCGCAACGTCCATGTGGAAACCTCAGGCGTGGGGAGTTTTAAGTATTTGGAAATGGCTGCTCGCGAATTGCCTGCCGAACAGATGCTTTTCGGAACGTGCGCCCCGGAATTGGATCCGAGAGTGGAAAGAGAAGCTCTCCGGCTCCTCAAGCTCCCTCCCGATTGCTTTTCCAAGGTAGCAGGTCTGAATATTCTACGGCTTCTTGGCAAGCCGTCAGTCTGAGGAGTGCCGGATCAGCATCCGGCGCAGCCCCTTGAATATGCGCTAGGATATCGGCATGTTAGGGCTGGATGTTCGTGCTGGCCGCGCCGCATGGACAGCCTCGATGGTTGTGCTGTGCCTGCTGGCGCTGTACCGGATTCGCGGGACGTTGTTTATTTTTTTCATTGCTCTTTTGCTGGCCTATCTCCTCGCGCCGCTGGTGGAAGTGGCAGACAGAGTAAGACCTAAGCGTCTTCCACGAACGTTTACATTGGGAGCAGTGTACATTTTGCTGCTTGCCCTACTCAGTGCAGCCAGCGGTTTTTTGGCAACACAAGTTGTCGGAGAAGCTTCTCAATTAGCGGCAAAAGTTCCTGGCTGGCTCAGCCAGAATGATCCTCGCCTTTGGCGCCTGCCCCCCTGGCTGGAACCATTCAGGGAAAGTCTTGCTGTTTACTTACGATCGCAACTGCAGAATAGCGCCAAAGAGCTTGTGCCGTTAATCCAGAACATTACCCACGGCGTCCTCTTCGTATTGGGCAATTTTGGCGTTTTGGTCCTGGTGCCCATTTTGAGTTTTTTTCTCCTAAAAGACGCCGCCCACATGCGCGGTCAGATCCTGGAAATGATCGGCGAAGGCAACAGGCGCGCATTTATTGAAGAGCTGTTCTCAGACGTGCACATAGTGCTCGGGCAATACATGCGGGCGCTGGTGATCCTGGCTGCGGCTGCCAGTATTACCTATGGCTTATTTTTTCTGCTATTCGGCGTCCCTTATGCTGCTTTGCTCGCCGGCCTGGCCGGCGTGCTGGAATTCATTCCTGTGATAGGGCCGCTAACCGCCGCTCTGATAGCACTTCTAATAACTGCCCTTTCTGGAAAGATTAGCCTGTTACCGTGGCTGTTGTTGTTCCTGGCCGCTTACCGGCTTTTTCAGGATTACCTACTCCAGCCGTGGTTGTTGAGCGCCGGTGTGGCCCTGCACCCGCTAGGGGTGATTTTTGGGATTCTGGCTGGCGGCCAGATCGCTGGGGTAGCTGGAATGTTCCTGTCAATCCCTATCCTCGCCACACTAAGGATGGTGATGGAGCGGCACCGGCGACGGCACATTCGGGAGATGGCAGACTCGAGCTCTGCGAGTAGAACGGAGAGGAATTCTGGAGGGACTTAGGATATGCCAGGCTGCGATATGATGGGCCATATGGGTTGCCCGCTCTGCTGCCGCCTTAGGTGGAAGATCCCGGTGCCGGCGCCATGGGACTAATCACGATTTCGGGCGAAACAGGCTGCCGCCATGAAGAAGTGGCCCGTTTGGCAGCGACCCGCTTAGGCTTTGAGCTGGTAACAGAATCACGCCTGGAAGCACTGATCACGCAAGAGTTCGGTGGGCATGTGCCAATCTCCGACAAGTCTTATCGCCATGTGGTGCTGTCGATTTTGGCTCACCTTGCAACCCAACATCACTTAGTCGTTTGTGCCGCGGGCGTCGAGCAGTTGTTTCAAAATTTCCTGGGGGTTTTACGCATTCAGGTTGTGGCCCCCCACTCCAGACGCGTTGGCTACATTATGCTGGAGCGACGCCTCGATAGGCCTTCTGCATCCAAACTTTTGAAAGAGCTGGAACGTCACGAAAAGATCGAGCGCAAGAAAAAATTCGGCAGGGCAATCACACCGCCGCACTATTTTGACCTGGTAATCAACACGGAGTTGATCGAAAGTGAACAGGCCGTGGAGTTGATAGAAGCTGCCGTTCGAACGCGAAACCTCGTGGAACAGGGACTGCTCAGTGCGGCAGCGGACGCAAGACTTCAGTTTCAAGTGCGCCTACAGCTTTCCAAGTACGGCATCATGCCTGCCGCAGGCGCAAGCCTGAAACGTAAGAAGTTTTCCCATCCAAGCGAGGAAATTTTTGCCAATTTATTGGACTTTTATCGCGTTGTCTGGGAATACGAGCCTCGCAGCTTCCCCATTCAATGGGACACGGATGGCAAGGTGCTAGAGTCCTTTACTCCGGACTTCTATTTGCCAGAGTTCGATCTTTATGTTGAGTTGACTACGATGAAACAGGCGCTGGTGACCAGGAAGAACCGAAAGGTCAAGCTGCTTCGAACCCTTTACCCACAGATCAACATACAGGTCTTCTACCAGAAGGATTTTCAGAATCTGATCTTCAAATACGGTTTGACCGACCGTCTGGTGCATGCATGAGTACTGCTTACTCCCCTGAATTCGAGCGTGTCTTATTCACCGAAGAACAAATTCATAAGCGGATCCGCGAGGTCGGCGATGAGATATCAGCCAAATATGCAGGCCGGAATTTGAAATTGATCGGTGTGTTGAAAGGCTCCGTTTTTTTTCTCACAGCGCTTGCCCGCGCCATCGACATCGCTCTCAAGATTGATTTTCTGGCTATTTCAAGTTTTTCAGACAGAGTGGGAGCTCCCGGCGTGGTGCGCATCGCTAAAGATCTCGATGAGAGCATCGAAGGGGAAGACGTATTACTCGTCGAGGATATCGTGGACACAGGTCTCACAGCGCGTTATCTTCTTCAAACACTCGCGGGGCGAGGACCTAACTCCCTGGCGCTTTGTACATTGCTGGACCGCACATCACGCCGTATAGTTCAAGTGCCTATAGACTTTCGTTGCTTCGAGATTCCTGACCGCTTCGTAGTAGGCTTCGGACTGGATTATAAACAGCTCTATCGAAACCTGGGTTTCATTGCCGTAATGAAGTTGGGCTAGGAGCTGTTCGTGGACGATATACATGGCTAAAGAAGCAGTTCGTCCGCCAAAGGCTGCGATTCCCTGCTTCATCCTTGAAAAGCCGGCCTCTTCGAGTTACTATTGGGGGTGTAAGATTAGCTGTCCGCGGGAGGAATGTCCCATGCTGGGCAAAGTTCTCTTCGTTTCCCCCTCCGTCGAGGACACAGACGTCCTTTCGGAAATGCTTAAGCCGCTCTCCATACCTGTGGAACATGCGCAGGACCTCAGCCGCGCAAAGTCAAAACTCGGCGCGGAGAAATACGAGGTCATCCTGACAGAGGCTCAACTACCAGACGGCAGTTGGGTCGACGTGATGAAAGTAGTCGACGACATTGGCGTGTCATCCACTGTAGTAGTCACACACCCGTTCGCGGATGCGCGCTTTTGGGCTGATGTTCTGGAACGAGGTGGCTACGATGTTCTGGCGCAGCCCTTCTGCTGCACGGAAGTGCAACGAATTATAGCAAACGCTCTCACACCGCGCTCCGAGAACCGGAGGATCGCTCACAGCACCTTATAATGGTTCTTCCGCAAGGATGAACCAAATGGCGACAAAAAAGTCCCCTCACGCTGACAAGGGCTACGCAAAGCCCGCTCCCCAAAAGATCGTAAAGTTTCTGAGCCCGCCAGGCGCCGGTCGCCTGGTGGGTTATGCAGGTGCGCCAATGCTGGCAGCCTTCATGCTGGCCACCGCCCGCGAGGAAGCAAGCGTTAAAAAGGCGTTACTTCTACAGGCGGCGCAACAACCCTGCGTCAGGGAGAGCTGCTGTGTGGAGAATTCTTACCAGGGGGTCATGAGGATCACCCGTTTTTCCGGGCAGTACGGGCTGACTCAATAATGCCTTGGCACAACAACAAGAAAAAATCGTTCGCTCCGCCGGTGTGGTTTCCGCAGCGGTACTGACCAGCCGTATTAGCGGCTTGTTGCGTGAAATCGTCATGGCAAGGCTTTTTGGCGCGGGCCAAGCCTACGACGCATTTCTGCTCGGATTCCGTATACCGAATCTCACCAGGGACCTGTTTGCCGAGGGAGCCTTATCTTCCGCTTTCGTGCCGACTTTTACTGACTACTTGACCACGAAAGGCAAGCGGGAAGCGGCTGTGCTAGCCAACCTTGTAGCGACCGCCATCATCGTAGTTGTCGGGAGTCTGTGCGTGTTAGGGATAATCTTCAGCCCTGCCCTAGTACGGCTGCTAGCTTCCGGATTCGAAAAGGTGCCAGGGAAATTTGAGCTGGCGGTCACAATGACGCGGATCATGTTTCCGTTTCTTCTGTTCGTGGCTTTGGCTGCTCAAGCCATGGGCATTCTCAACGCTTGCGGCATCTTCGGGGTTCCGGCCATGGCCTCCACATTCTTCAACCTCGGCTCAGTGACGTTCGGGATAGTCCTTGGTTTTTGGGCCGCTTCGTGGTTGCGGATTACTCCGATTGAAGGCATGGCTTATGGGGTGGTCCTTGGAGGCATTCTCCAGATGGCCTGGCAACTACCTAGTCTGCGCAAGGCAGGTTTTTCCATTCGTCTTCAGCACGACTGGTCCCACCCGGGTCTGCGACACATCCTCCAGCTCATGGGTCCGGCCATTCTAGGGAATGCGGCCGTGCAGATCAATGTGATGGTGAACACGAACTTAGCCTCATCCATCTTCGATCCGGTCAGAGGCTACGACGGCGCCGTGAGTTGGTTGGGATATTCTTTCCGCTTCATGCAGTTGCCTCTAGGGCTGTTCGGCGTAGCCATGGCCAGCGCTACTTTGCCGGCCATTTCGGAAAGCGCAGCTCTCGGCAAGCTGGATGAATTCCGCCGGACCCTATCGCAATCGCTGACCACGGTTTTTTTGCTTACTTTACCTTCATCCGTTGGCTTGATCGTGCTGGGTGAACCCATGGTCGGACTGATTTACGAAGGCGGCAAGTTCAGGCCGTATGACACCCACCAAACAGCCATAGCTCTTTCCTATTACGCCATTGGCCTCGGCGGGTATTCTGCCCTTAAAGTTCTCACCCCCGCTTTCTACGCGCTGCATGACGCACGAACTCCCATGTACGTGAGTCTTGCTTCGGTCATGATCAATTTCACCGTAGCGTACGCCATGGTGCGCACAGGCACGCTCGGCCATGCAGGCTTGGCTTTGGCGACCTCGTCAGTTGCCTGGTTTGGCTTCATTTGTCTGTTATTGATCCTACGCCGAAAAATCGGCGGCATTTATGGACGAAACCTATTCAAGGGTATAGCGGAAATTACACTTGCGGCGGTGGGAATGGGACTGGCCATCAGGCTCGCCAGCTATGGAATTTTAAGGTGGCTGGGATCCTCTCGCTTGGCAAGATTGGCTGATCTCAGTCTCTGCATTCCTGTTGGAGCCCTGGTCTTTTACATGCTTTGCCGCGCATTGCGAGTCGGTGCTGTCGACGTTGCTGTGAGAGCTGTTGCCATTCCCCTTGGAAAGTGGGTATCCGGATGGCGTGGTAAAATCTAGTTAACGATGGCTCCAGATTTGCAAAAACTGATTCATTTACAAGATCTGGACCTAAAAATCAAGCAGTTACGAGAAGAAATCTCCTCTCTCCCGAAACACATTGCCACCATGGAGAAGACGCTCGAAGTCCACGTCCGTAAGCTGGAGGCTGATCAAGCGGCGCTTGCCGCGAATCAGCGGGAGCGAAAAAAACTTGAGGGTGAGATCCAGGTCCAGGAATCCAAGACCTCCAAACTAAAGGATCAAATGATGGAGGCGAAAACCAATGAGCAGTACCGTGCCTTTCAGAAAGAAATAGAGTATTGCCGGGACGAAATCCACAAGGCGGAAGATCGAATTCTTGAGCTCATGGCGGAATCCGAACCCTTGGAGCGGAACGTGCGGACGGCACAGGCATCACTGGAAGTTGAGAAGAAAAAAGTTGAGCAAGAAAAACAGGAAGCGTACCGCCGGACAGCTGAGGATAAAAGACAGCTTGAGCAGATGCTATCGGAGCGTCAGCAATTGGCAGCGAAAATTACGCCTAAAATTTACTCTGCTTACGAAAGGATCCGAGCTAGGCGAAGAGGCGTGGCTGTGGCCCCAGCAAGCGACGGGCGTTGTTCAGCTTGCCATTTGTCTTTGAGGCCTCAGTTTTATCAGGACCTCTTTACTAGCGAGCAGGTGATGTTTTGCGAAAGTTGTGGCCGTATCCTTTATTGCCCTGATCAGGTCGAAAATGAAGGCCAATTGTTGCCGGAGCAAGACGTAAGTAGCAACAGCTAGAAAAGCGGCCGCGGGCAACAGCGCAGAACGAGCCTCCAATGTGGTACCATCCACAGTTTAGCGCGGCACCTCCCGCCGCTTAAGTCTTTGTTGAGGGAGTCAACCGAGTGAAAGTTTACGACGGAAAAGAAGTTCGCAACGTAGCCTTGATTGGCCATGGAAATTCGGGCAAAACGTCCCTTGCTGCTGGCTGCTTATACCTGACGGGGGCCACTAACCGGCTTACCAGCGTGGACGAAGGCAATACTTTAACAGACTTCGACGAAGAGGAAATTCAACGAAAGATCACTATAGCCACCGCGCTGGCGTACTTGGAGTGGAAGCGCCATAAAATAAACCTGTTAGACACACCAGGGTTTAACATTTTCATTAACGATACTCAGGCGTCGATGGTAGCGGCAGATGCGGCGCTGGCTTTAGTAGACGGTGTCGCGGGAGTGGAGGTACAGACGGAAAAGGTTTGGAACTTCGCCAAAAATTACGGATTGCCGCGAGCTTTCATCGTCAATCGTCTGGACCGCGAGCTGTCCAGCTTCGACCGCGCCTTGGCCAGCATCCAGGAGAATTTCGGGCGCGCTGCGGTGCCGATTCAGCTTCCCTTAGGCGCCGAACGGAATTTCAAAGGGGTCATCGATCTTATCCGCATGAAAGCCTATGCCTATAGTCCTCAAGGGACTGGCAAGGGAGAAGAGAGAGAGATTCCAGGTGAGATATTCGGCGCAGCGGAGAAAGCCCGGGAATCACTGGTCGAGATGGTGGCAGAGGGCGACGACACCCTTATGGAGGAATTCTTTGAAAAAGGAACTTTGAACGCCGATAGCCTGAGGGAGGGTCTACAAGCAGCCGTCCGGAACATGAAGCTGTTCCCTGTCCTGTGCGGTTCAGCGTTGCTCAATATTGGCACAGATTTACTCCTCGATTTCATACTGGATTACTTCCCTGCCCCAACGGAAAGAGGACCTGTCAGCGGGAAGATCGAGGGAGCAGAAGTCCAAAGGATGGTAGCGGACACCGAACCCGTTTCGGCATTCGTTTTCAAGACCGTAGCCGATCCATTTGCCGGCCGGGTGTCCTACTTCAAGGTAATGTCAGGAGTGGTGAAAAATGACGTCACGCTGCTCAACGTCAGGTCGGGAGCCAGCGAAAGACTCTCGCACATCGGGTGCTTGTTGGGGAAAACCATCCAGCCTGTCACCGAACTGCATGCCGGCGATATAGGCGCTGTGGCCAAACTTAAAGAAACCTTGACAGGCGACACACTGGCGGACAAGGCTTCGCCGATCCAGTACCCGCCGGTGAAGCTCCCCGAACCCTCTATTGCTTTTGCCATTGAAGCGAAAACGCGACAGGACGAAGACAGAATGGGCGCTGCTCTACAGAAAATCCTGGAGGAGGATACTTCACTACGTTTCTATAGAGATCCGCAGACCAAAGAATTTCTTTTAGCGGGAAGCGGACAGCAGCATGTGGAAATTATTGTCAGCCGACTCAAGAACCGTTACGGGGTCGAAGTAACGCTTAAAGCACCAAAAGTGCCCTACCGGGAGACAATTCGCGGCACAGCCGACGTCCAGGGACGTCATAAAAAGCAAACTGGCGGACATGGTCAGTTTGGCGATTGCAGGATTCGGATGGAGCCTTTGCCGCGCGGAGGTAACTTCGAATTCGTCAATGACATTTTTGGCGGCGCAATCCCGAAAAACTATATACCGGCAGTGGAGAAAGGCATTTTAGAAGCCGCCGCAGAGGGTTACCTCGCCGGCTATCCCGTCGTAGATTTCAAAGTCACTTTGTACGATGGTTCATACCACGAGGTCGATTCTTCTGAACTATCGTTCAAGCTGGCCGCAAGGAAGGCATTTAAAGCCGCCATGCAGCAAGCTAAGCCTGCGTTGCTCGAGCCGATCATGAATGTGGAAGTCCAGGCTCCTGTGGAGTTTGCCGGTGACCTGATGGGCGATCTGAATGCCCGACGTGGAAGGATTTCGGGCATGGAAACCCGAGGCAATCTACAAATCGTCCGGGCGCAGGTCCCCATGGCGGAGATGCTGAACTACCAGAATGATCTTATTTCCATGACTCAAGGGCGCGGGTCTTTCACTATGGAGTTCGATCATTATGACTTCGTGCCACAGGCTCAGGCGGAGAAAATTATTGCTGCGGCACGAGCGGCGCGCGAGGGCATCCAGGAGGAAGAAGAGGAATAGTTGGCGGGTTAAGGTTGCTTGACCCGTTTTGTGACGTGTTATAAAGTCAAGTACACAAGCGAATGTCGAAGCAGGAATACAGAATTTGAAACAAGCGCTGATGAGAGCTCATTTCCTCACGCTTCTCTGGCCGCTGATGCTCACGGTGATCAGTGTGCTGATGGGCGCCCTTTCCTGTACGCCCATTCGCCCAGGCTTAACAGAGTTACCCTTCCGCGCGCCCGCCCCTGTCTCCAAAGCGGATGCTTCTCCAGAATCTTCTACAGAAGTCCCTTCGCCACCCTCTCTCCCGCCCACCATCTACACCCTGAACTCACCTTTACTCTCATCGGTCGAGCCACTTTCCCGCAAAAACATCTCCGCCGCTAGATACGAGGATGTTCTCAGGCAAGCGGAACTGTCCTTCGCTGCCGGCCGCCGCCATTACCAAGCCGGCCAAATAGATCTGGCGCGGAACGACTTCGACAAAGCTATCAAGACATTGCTGGAGACTCCCGAAGGGTTGACCAGCCGTCCGGCCATACAACGAAAATTCTCAGAAATGGTTGACGAGATCTACCAGTTTGACGTCTCGGGCCTCGGCGCAGGCGGGGACACTGATGAGCCTGTTTTTGAGGGGTCACCACTCGATGAAATTCCGGAGTTGACCTTCCCTGTCGATCCGAGCCAGCGAAATAAAATCACCGAAGAGATCCGCGCAACAGCATCGCAACTCCCTCTGACAGCTAACGACGAAGTTCTTCGTTATGTAACCTACTTTTCGTCAGGGAAAGGCAAGAAAATTCTTCTCAGCGGCTTGCGACGAGCGGGACGTTACCGGCCGCTGATTCAACGGATCCTTGATGAGGAATGCCTCCCTCAAGAGTTGATTCATCTGGCTCAAGCGGAGTCAGGGTTCTTCCCTAGGGCATTTTCCAGGAAAAAGGCCGGCGGGATGTGGCAATTCATGCTTTCCAGGGGACGCCAGTATGGCCTGGAAAAAACCGTAAGCGTGGATGAACGGTTGGACCCCGAAAAGGCAACCCGGGCCGCGGCACGTCATCTGCGCGACCTTTATGCGGAGTTTGGTGACTGGTATCTGGCGATGGCAGCGTACAATTGCGGCCCGCTCAACGTGCAACGCGCGATTGAACGAACCGGGTACGCGGACTTTTGGGAGCTCGCCAGACGTGGTGTTTTGCCGAAAGAGACCGTAAGTTACGTACCGGTTATTCTGGCGATGATCATCATTGCTAAGAACCCTGCTGCACACGGGATTGAAAATGTTGAGTCAGAGCCTCCCCTGGAGTACTCCACAGTAGAGCTAGAAGCTCCCACACATTTAGCCCTTATCGCCGACATTCTGGAATGCCCTATTGCTGAGATCCGCGATCTCAACCCCGCCCTGTTGAAAGACGTGGCTCCGGCCGGGTATTCGTTGCGCGTGCCAAAGGGAAAGAACGCGGTGGTCGTCTCCGCACTGGGCATGATTCATCCTTCACAGAGGGCATCGTGGCGTTTACATCGCGTTAGGGAGGGCGACTCAGTAGCTTCTATCGCCGCCCGGTATAAGGTTGCAGTGAACAAGCTAGTTGAGATCAATCAGCTGGACGGGAAGCTTCCCGCCGAGGGAAGCCTTTTGGTGATCCCCGCTGCTCCATATCACGAAAGGGTTCTCGCAAAGCGCCCGGCAAGGGTTCGACCCACTGTCACTTCCCGCACCAGAACCGCCTCCCGGCACAGCCCCAAGAGAAGATCAGCTAGAGGCGTGGTCGTCGCCTCTAAACGGCCTCTTGCTTCGCGACACAACGTCCAAGACCGCTAAGCCCCCCAGCTTTCCTTTATTTTTAGACGAGGGCTTGCCTTCAATCAAAAACGAGTTATTCTATCTTTTGACTGCATCGAAACAGGAGGCATTGCGCAATGCCAGAAGAACCCATATATACGCTAGATGACGAGGAAGACAGCTCATTTGATGAAGAACATATAGACATGGAGTCCGAACTCCTGTCCTACGGGCCGGAAGACGAAGAAGAAGAGGAAGAGGAGGAGGAAATCGAAATGACAGTGGAGCAGGAATCTATTGAAGCTCAGGTACAGGAGCCGACTGGAACCGAAGCTGGCCCGCCTGCTGCAATTCCCACAGCGCCGGCGGCAGAGGCGCAACCAGCGCGGAAGCCTGTGAGCAAAGCCCCGGCTAGCAAAGTAAAAGCCAGGAAAGCTGCGCCCGCGAAGGCAGCTAAGAAAGCTGCGCCTGCGAAGGCGGCAGCTAGGAAAACCGCGCCGGCAAAGGCTGTTAAGAAAGCTGCATCGAAAAAGCCGGCTAAGAAAGCCACAGTTAAGGCTTCGAGCAAGTCCGCTAAGATAGGTTCGTCACGGAAAACCTCCAAGCAAACGGCCAAAAAGAAAGCTGGAGTTAAGAAAGCCGGACGAAAGTAGCTGCTTGTTCGATCAGTTCCGGTGGCTTTTCGCTGCGGCGTCCAAAGTCTACCTTCGCCCAGCGGGCGTGATCGTCCAAAACACAGGGGAGGCCGTGGCCCGGTAAACCACAGTGGTCCTCATGCAAAATGCCGCTTAGAGCTCGCCGGCACATCCGCAGGATGCGCGGGGGAGCACAATCCCACCTCGTGGAAGCAGATGACAGTCGGTACTACGTTGTTAAGTTTGTTAACAATCCACAACACCGGCGGATTCTGGTTAACGAGTTGCTAGGCAGCTGTATCCTGCAGTATCTGCAGATCTCAACTCCCGAAACAGCCATTATATCCGTAGACCGTGATTTTCTTTTGGATAACCCGCAGGTCAGTTTTGAACTTGGGACAAAACGCGTTCCGGTCGAAGTGGGCTGGCATTTCGGTTCCCGGTATCCGGCAGATCCATCGACCATCGCAGTCTACGATTTTTTCCCCGACGTACTCCTTGAGAAGATAATTAACCTATCCGATTTTTTAGGCGTGCTGGTTGTAGACAAATGGATGGCCAACGCGGATGCCAGGCAATCGATTTACTTCCGCGCCCAGGTGCGTAATCCTTTTTCCCCACGGCAACAGGAGAGGCGGCAAACCGGCTTTATAGCGCAGATGATCGACCAGGGCTACCTCTTCAACGGCCCGTTTTGGAATTTCCCGGATGCGCCGCTTCATGGTCTTGCGTTACGCCGCAAAGTATACGAAACAGTCACGTCCTTGAACGATTTCCAACCCTGGCTTGACCAGGTTCTAAACATTCCCCCAGAAGTGTTAGACGACGCGCGAAAACGGATTCCCAGCCAGTGGCTGGATCAGGATAGTGGGGCGCTGGACTCTCTTCTCGAAAAGCTTTTTGAGAGGCGCAGTTTGACACCTGATTTGATCCTAAGTTGTCGCAGGACCAAGCCTGATCTTTTTCCCAATTGGCTGTAAGGGAATCTGACAGCGGCGGCGCACAAGCACGCAAGCTGCCTGCGCGCCCGCATTACCCAAGACAATTCCCGATTACCGCGACAAAATGTACTCCGTCTCAGTAGCCCGCAGCAGGACCTGCGGTGCGGCCGAAATCGAGCCCCAGAATTTGGCTGATCACCTGGTTGGTCTGCTGGAGGAATCCTGCAGCAGCATCCCGAGCATCGAGGAATTCCACCACCGCAGGATGGCTCTGAATCCGCGTCTGCGCCTCACGCAGCCGCTGTAACTGTTCATCTGGAACTTCTCCGTTCTGCTGCATTTTTTCGAAATGCTGGAGCATTTCCATAAAAGCCTGGACTTCCGGATCTGTTTCAAACCGTTGCGCCGCTTCAGCATAATGACGGACTACGGGAGTTGACTCTAATGCACAAATAAATTCATCTGCGCCCCGTAACACGTTTTCACAACCATCAAGACTGAGCCGTGCCGTGTCCGCGCCACTGAACGATCGCGCGCCCGGAGGGGAACAAACAGCCCCGTAATCGATGTCGATTTCTTCAGAGATCATTCCTGTCACTTGCTGAAACAAAGCCCTCAATTCCCGTTGTGCCTGTACATACTCGTTCAGTGCCGGCATTGTCATCAAATCCTGCCATGCGCACTCGAGCTGTTCTTGTTCGTTGTTGTCCACCTCACCCTGGGTGGACGCTATGTCAAACTCTCGCCGGCGATTATGAAACTCTCCCAATTTCTGCTGCGCCTCAGGGTCAGCTTGAAGAGCTTCGTAGGCGGCGTCAAAGCGGCGGAACACCGGACACTCTCCCAGAGCTCGGCCCAGGGACTGGGCAGCCTCGATTGCAGCGGATAATTGGTGATTTTCACCGGCCGCGCTTTGCTCACTTGATGTGGTCATTTTGATTCCTCTCGCTTCCGTAAAACTGTTTGTCCTGGCTTATCTCATTATTTCGATGCTTGTCTAAAACGACGCCACGAAGGTCGAGCCCGGCACATGCCGGGACCCGTTTCCGTTACGCCAACAACACCCTGCATCTGTTCTTCCCGGGCAGACTCGCACGTCCACCTTACCGAACATCTGTGCCATCCTGGTACTCCACTGAGCAGGGGATTCCAGATGCAGCCCGCGCTTCCTTCTCGGTTATTGTCGCTCGAACCCCGGGTCACGCGCCACAATGCTTCCACTTGTGGCTGTAAACCGGCCTGCTCGCTGCTATTGCTGGTTTGCGCCGCTCCGGACACGGTCCTACCGGTGCTAGCTGATAAAAGGCGTGGAGAACCAGTGCCGCGTACAATTAATAGTCGCACATAGCGATAGCATTACCGGCACTTCGATAAGAACACCAAGAACCATGGCGAGAGTGGCGCCGGAACCAGCCCTAAACCAGAAAGTGTGGGACTTGAGTGGTTTTGCGCTAATGCCCGGCGCTCCTGTTGGGGCATATTTAACAACGGGCGCGAGAAGTGACAACTGCGCCACAATAAGCACGAGCGTCCGCGTAAAGTTCACTGTTCAGTTCCACACAAGCCCCGCATTTCGTTGCCGAACTGGCATGATCCTTCGCAAGCGGAGCTTTCCGAATAACGAAATTGATAAGAGACTCAACTACTTGACGTAAAATCTCAAGCGAAATGCCTGGGGCGCATGGATCATGCGTCTATTCTTGCTCGTTGCTGTCCTTGTAGTAGTAGCTTGAGTAGTAATAAGTGTATTTGCTGTAAAGTTCCCCCGCACGGGCGCCGTTTGCTACAACCCCGAGAACGTTATTCTCACAAAGCGACTGAATGGCGCGTGTAACAGAATCAATGGTAGTCACTCCGATCCGCACCACGATGATCGTACCATCGCAAATGGTAGCCAGGAGGCTGGCATCGGCGGCAAACAGCAGCGGTGGGCTGTCAAGCAACACCCAGTTAAACACATTTGGGAGGTCTTCGATGAGTGCTTTTGCTTGCGGAAGGTTTAGCAATTCCAGAGGGTTGGTTACCGACTCCCCAGCCGGCATAAGGTATAAGTTTGTGCCGGCCAGTTTCTTAATCACAGCCGCCAAAGGCGCCTTGCCCCTCAGGTAATCTGTAATGCCGGGACTCCGATCGAGCTGGAAAATGTTGTGTAAGACTGGGCGCCGAAAATCAAAATCAGCCAGCAAGGTCAAGTTCCCTTCTAAATGGGATTCCGACAGGGCCAGATTGACGACAGTAAACGACTTGCCCTCCGCCGGACTTGGGCTGGAAACCACCACGGAATGAATCGGCTGGAGCTTCTGCATATGGTTCAGCCGAGTACGCAAAGTACGAAATTCTTCACTGTGCGCGTCATGCGGCCGATTGGGATCAATCAAATAGGAATCAGGAGAAGGGTTATAGGGAACCTCTTCAATTTCTTCCAATAAGGCTTGGAGCGATAAAGAAGGCTGAGGTCTGGAATCACTTTTCCTGACCCGAGGTCGACCGTCAGTGGCCTGCTCTGCTTTACGTAACGCGTCATGTACTCGACTCATGCCCCCTCCTGAAACTGTGAACTCGCCCTGTCCTCAAGCGCTTTTCGTGTAATAGTAGTATACAGATCCGATCATCACAAGGAAACCGACAATTGTAGCGCTCGACCAAGCAAGCCACACGAGCCTGCGTTTCCGTTTCACAACCAGGTCATTTTCAAGCAACGGCACACTTCCCAAAATCGCAAGATTGGTGTACGCTCTCACGTCTTTAAGATTTTTCAATGAGGTATCACGGATCTCTCGTCCACCCGCCAAAAACAGACCGACCACAAGCCCCAGTAAGGTTCCCAAAAGAATAATTAGCCACCGCTTAGGCTCTGTCGGCGTTTTGGGCAACGACGCCACATCGATAAGTTCAAGGCTCTCCCCCTGGTTACGGACCTCCAAATCAGTAGCGAGCTGCGAGTTAGCTTTTTTCATGCTCAGATCGTCGTACCTCTGCTTGGCGAGATTGTATTCCCGTAGCAGAGCAATGTAGTCACGCTCAGCCAAAGGCACGCTCTCGATTCTCTGCTGGTATCTCTTTAGCGCGTCCTGGATTTGGACTTGCTCCTTAACGTACTGCTGCAACTCACTTTCTTTTGCGCGGATGAGGTCCTGTGCCCTCTGAATGTTGGCCTCTAACTCGCGAGCCTGAGGAGTGTTGATGGGCGTTGTATCCGCTTTTTTCGCCGCAGCAGTCTGACTCCTTTTCCGTTCTTCCGCGAGCATCTCATCGCGCCTGTTTTTGGCTGAAGCCAGTTCTGCCTCCGTACGTTGCACATCGGGATGGCTTTCTCTGTAATGCTGGCGCATGGCAGTAAGGTTTGCTTCGAGGCTTAAGATCTGCTTTTCTAACGCTAGCAGCCGTTCATTAGCAACTGCAGATTCCACTGGAGAGCTGGGGGCAGCCGCCAGAGCTTGCCTTTGCTCGCGGAAAATGCGCAGCGATGACTCCAGGTTTAGTTTGTCCTGAGTGACCCGGTTGATTGATGCGTTCACTGACTCCAACCTGGCCTCAAGCGTGCGCATTTGTTGATAATTCGCCTCCAACTGATCGGGCAAGGTGCCCGCATGAGCCATTTTGTAAGCTGTCAGCTTAGCCTCGATATTGTCCAAGTCTCTTTTCGCTGCTTCGGTCGCATCGGCAAGAAATTCGGTAGTCATCTTGGACTGGGCATCCCGGTCTGTAATGTTTTGGTCCAGGAAATCGCGGACAATTTTTTGCACTACCTTCTGAGCCAGGAAACGGTCTTGATAGGCGAACTGGATCCGGAAGGCGGTCGACCTGATAAAGGCGCTTTCCTGTGTTCGCAGCGGAGTCACCTCAACGATCTTAATGTCCTTCCGCATGTCCTCAATAATGTCCTCGATAGGAACCCGGTTCCGTTTCGACGGGTACAAACCAAGGGCGTTGATCGTGTCCTCGAGGTTCGTGCGGCTCAAGATCGTCTGCGCCATGGCGTTAATGCGTTGGTCCGCCTGGGTGTTGACGTTCGTCGAGACGTATTTTTCGGGCACCTTGGGAGGGGTAAACCGGATGATCGCCTCCGAAACATAGGTGTCGGGCCACAGAAAAGCCACCACCACAGAGATCACTAAACCGGCAAACAGCGGTCCCACAATCCAATTAGCGTGGCGCCTGAGAATATCCACATAGTCTTCGAAATCCATGGGACGGCGTGGAATGCTGTAAGTTCCAGGCACGGGCTGCATAACAAATTTCCTCCCGGTATTAGTCAATCTGCTTTACGGAACGATGATATGATCTCCGTTTTCAAGAGTCACGTTCTGAGCCAGGTTTTTGCCTTTCACCACATCGTTGTAGTTAAAACGGTACCGCTTTGGCCCACGCAGTAAAATGATGTTTTTCTTGTCGGCCCAATCACGAAATCCCCCAGCGATGGCTATCGCCTCGAGGATCGTCGTAGGCAATACCAAAGGGTAGGACCCCGGGCGGTTCACTTCGCCACTGATAAAGTATTTCTTGCTGTTCACTGTGGCTACCTGAACCATGACTTCAGGGTTCTTGATGTCCTTTGAGAACAACTCCTTGAGCTTCGATGCAAGTTGATCTGGGGTTAATCCGCCTGCTTGCACTTCTCCGATAAGGGGTAGCGTAATTTTCCCATCCGGCCGGACACCGACGGGTCCCGAAAGGTCCGGTTCGCGCCACACCCGAATCATTAAAATGTCCTCGGCCCCAATAATATAAGTCTTAGGGTCGACGGGAGCGCCTACCGCCTTCTTCAGCGCCTCCTCATCGGCATTGCGTTGCTGTGGGGGTGGCGCTTCCTGTCTCCCTGGCTGCCGATCTTGTGCTAGGAGGATGGCAGGGGTGAACAGGATGCTGCAAATAACAGCTTGTGCGAGCGTCGTCAAAATACCAAGCATTCTCCTCCCCCTTTTGAAAGTCCGCAGCGTCGTGCCCTGTAGGTTCAAAAAAAACGCCATTTCGCCTTCGGAACTTGGGTTTATCGACCACCTATTGTACAACAGGCATATCTTTGGAGCCGCTCAGTAAGTCAGCCACACCTCGCTGACGCAGATACTTGTACACCAATGCGACGGGTAATCCGACCACGTTAAAGTAGCAGCCTTCGATTCTTTCAATAAATCGCGAACCGACTCCTTGAGCGGCATACGCCCCTGCCTTATCCATAGGCTCACCTGTAGCAACATATTCGTCGATTTCCAGTTCTGTTAATGGGATAAACCAAACCCTGGTGGTTTCGGCGTCCAGGACACAGCAATCGGCTTCCCGCAGACAAATGCCGGTTATCACCAAGTGGTCGCGTCCGGAGAGCCGACGTAGCATGTTGCGGGCGTCAACAGTGTTTTTCGGCTTGCCAAGAATCTCCCCATCCACCACCACGATGGTGTCCGCCGCCAAAACAATCTCGTTCGGAGTCACGGCAACAGATTCCGCTTTCAGCTTGGCGAGCCTACGAACGTGTTCTTGGGGAGTCTCCCCGTTTACCGGGCTTTCGTCCACTTGAGCAGGTCGCAGCACAAAGGAAAAGCCCGCCGCATTCAATATTTGTCGCCGGCGCGGCGATCCTGAAGCTAACACGAGCATACTCGCATGGTACAATGAGTGCACTCAACCGTTATGGAGCGTGCCGGAAGACTCATAGTCAGGATGAAGCTACCGGCAGGCGCTGTATCAATAGAGCAGCTCACGTGCCGTGGTTGGGGAGTTGCAGTAGGCAAACGCATTGCAAGACATACACGACCCATCGGCCTGATAGACCGGCGGCTGGTTGTGGAAGTGGAAGACGCCGTGTGGCAGAAGCAGCTTTTCACACTCAAGACTCAAATACTGGCCAAGTTGGAGGAGGTTCTAGGGCCACATCTTGTCCACGATATTGAGTTTCGGCTGGGACTTCCACGGCGCTTGCCACAGCGGGCTATGCATCCGAAGACGGTTGACGAAGCAGACTGCATCGAAGACCCACTGCTGCGCATCATATACAGAGAGAGTCGTAAGAGGGAATCGGCTTGAAGATCACGGAAAAAGAAGTACAGTACGTGTCTGCTCTGGCCCATCTGCAACTTGAGGAAGAGGAGTTACAGCGGATGTGCGCCGAGCTGGACAGGATCCTCGCTTACATGGACAAACTGAACGAGCTGGACACCAGCAACGTGGAGCCAATGGCCCAGGTCCTTTACGATGCTGAGGAAACAGCTACATTGCGCGAGGACCTGGAGCAGCCGACTTTGGGGAGTCAACTCGCGCTGGCTAACGCACCGGTAGCGGGCGCCGGGTACTTCAAGGTTCCCAAAGTGATCGAAAGGTAGCCGATGACGATCTCCTCGCTAACCATACACCAGATAAGGCAAGGGCTTCTGAGCCGTAAATTCAGTGCGGCGGAACTCTTCGCTGAAGCGCTGCGCTTGGCTCGGTCCGAGAACCCAAAGACGAACGCTTATCTTCATTTCTGCCCAGAGCGGGGGGAAGCAGCGGCGCGCCGCGTGGATCAAAAGGTCTCGCGGGGCGAAGATCCTGGGCCGCTTGCCGGTGTGCCTGTGGCCATCAAAGACGTCATCCTGACCAGGAACGTGCGGACTACCTGCGGGTCACGTCTGCTGGCCAATTACATTCCTCCTTATGATGCCACGGCGGTCGCGCGACTGGAGCAAGCCGGAGGCGTGATTCTCGGCAAAACCAATTGCGACGAGTTCGCCATGGGGTCCTCTAATGAGAATTCCGCTTTCGGGCCCGTCCGAAACCCGGTGGCTCTGGATCGTGTTCCTGGAGGCTCAAGCGGGGGTTCGGCCGCAGCCGTGGCCCAAGGTACGGCGGTAGTCGCGCTCGGCTCCGATACTGGGGGATCGATCCGGCAGCCTGCTTCGTTTTGCGGAGTGACCGGAGTGACCCCTACCTATGGCCGGGTTTCCCGTTACGGGCTTGTGGCTTTCGCCAGTTCTCTTGATCACATCGGCCCACTGGCCAGGAATGTCAAGGACGCGGCGCTTTTACTTCAAGTCATCGCCGGCCGCGATGAAATGGATTCCACTTCGGCATTTGCGCCCGTGGAGGATTACCTCAGTTTGATGGACGGCAACGTCAGAAGCATGAAAATAGGATTGCCGCGGGAGTATTTCCAGAATTTACAAAGCGAGACCGGCGACGTGCTCGCACGGGGAATTGAGGTGCTGAAAAAGCTCGGCTGCGATCTCCGGGAAATCAGCTTGCCTCACACCGATTACGCCATCGCCTGCTACTACATCATCTGCACTGCCGAAGCAAGCTCCAATCTTGCGCGCTACGACGGGGTGCGTTACACCATAAGGGCGGCCGAAGCGGAAAGCCTGATCGAGATGTATCGCACGACACGTGGGCAGGGCTTCGGCACAGAGTGCAAGCGCCGCATCATGCTGGGCACCTACGTCCTCAGCGCAGGCTACTATGACGCGTATTACTTAAAGGCACAGAAGGTGCGGACGCTAATCGCCAGAGACTTTGCCAGAGCTTTTCAGCAAGTGGATGCCATTGTTGCGCCGGTATCTCCTTTCCCCGCATTCAGGCTGGGAGAAAAGATTGACGACCCGCTGGACATGTATCTTTCAGATATCTACACCATCACAGGCAGTCTGGCGGGAATACCGTGTATGAGCGTACCTTGTGGCAAAACCGCGCAAGGGTTACCCGTGGGGATGCAGATTCTCGCGAAACATTTCGACGAGGCAAGCATGTTTCGCCTCGCCGACGCGTTTGAGAAAGCCGGCGGCACAGCCGCCTGACAAAGAAATAACACCCGCACCTGGGGTAGTTCGGAGGGAGCTATATGTCATTTACACTGCCGCAGTTAGACTATCCGTTCGATGCACTAGAACCATACATCGACAAACTGACCATGGAAATTCACCACGATAAGCATCACGGTGGCTATGTGACCAACTTAAACAAGGCGCTCGAGTCTGCGCCTCAACTGGCTGGTGTTTCCATAGAGGACCTGCTCGCCAACAACTGTGCCGCTGCTCCGGAAAGCATCCGAACCGCGGTGCGCAACCACGGTGGTGGACACGCCAACCACACCATGTTTTGGAAGATCATGGCGCCAAAAGCCGGCGGACAGCCCAATGGAAAGCTGGCGGAGGCCCTGCGCAGTATTTTCGGTAGCTTCGAGACATTCAAGGATAAACTTTCCGAAGCGGCCATGGGCCGTTTTGGCTCCGGCTGGGCATGGTTGGTAAAGACGCCTGCGGGCAAGCTTGAGATATACTCTACCGCAAACCAGGACAGCCCAATTATGGAGGGCAAGTTCCCGATCCTGGGTATCGATGTCTGGGAGCACGCCTATTATTTGAAATACCAGAACCGGCGTGCCGAATATGTCGCTGCCTGGTGGAATGTTATCAACTGGAGCGAGGTAGAGAAACGTTTCCTCGTCGGCAAATAAAGTAGCGCACTAGCAAAAGCGCCGGACGCCACTCAACCGTTCGCTGGAAAAGAAAGTTAGCGGATTTTTTACGCAGGCGGGCTGAGGCGGAAGCGCATGGCGCTTTGCGCGCTGTAGTCTCGGTCGGTCTCAGGCCCTTGTTTCGGACCGCTGGGAATGTCTACACTAGTTACCTCATGCCTTTCGAGTTCCGACACGCAATTTGCAATGAGGTTTTCGAGAACTGGAGCTTCACTGAAGCTTGCAAGGCTATACGGAAGGCCGGCTACACGGGGTTGGAGATATCTCCTTACACACTATCCGACGACCCGGCTTCGATTCCGGCAAACAAACGCCGCGAGTACCGATCAATCATCGAATCCGAAGGTCTGCATTTCGTCGGCCTTCACTGGCTACTGATGGCGCCTAAATGGCTCCACGTCACCACTCCGGATACCGCCTTGCGCACACGGAGTTGGAATTATGTCCAAAAGCTTGTTGAACTTTGCACTGATCTGGGTCCGGGAGGCATTATGGTTTTTGGTTCTCCTGCCCAGCGCGCCTCGACGGGAGGCATCACCCCGGCAGAAGCAACACGACATTTCATCGACGGGCTGGCCGGGGTGGCGCCTTTTGCCGTTTCCCACGGGGTCACCATACTGGTGGAAGCGCTTCCCAGCACGGCGACCGACGTCATCAACTCGCTCGACGAAGCCGCTGCCGTTGTGCGCATGATCGCGAGCCCGAGCGTGCAAATGATGTTTGATACGCATAACGCCGTTTTGGAGGTGGAGCCTCATGCCACTTTGGTGGACAAGTATTTTGATCTGATCCGGCATGTTCATATTAACGAAATGGACGGCCGGCACCCCGGAACCGGATCCTACGACTTCAAGCCCGTTTTGGCTGTCCTCCGGCGCCGGGGCTACAAGGGGTGGCTTTCTCTCGAAGTCTTCGATTTCTCAGCAGGAGCCGAGAACATCGCTCGCGACTCGCTCAATTACATCAAGGCTGAGATCGCCAGATTGTAGCTATGAGTTTGTACGTCGTTACCGGAGGTGCGGGATTTATCGGATCAGCCTTGGTGCGCGGGCTTTTACGTGAAGGAGCGGAGAGGGTCCGTGTAATCGACAATCTGCTTACGGGACGGGAAGAGAATCTAGCAGAGGTTCGCGACCGCATAGACTGGCATCGTGCAGACATACGCTCCTACGAGGAGATAGCTCCTTTGGTGCGCGGAGCTTCCGTAGTGTTCCATCTTGCGGCCATACCTTCGGTGCCTCGTTCAATTCGTGAACCGGTACCCTCGCACGAGGTCAATATCGGGGGGACGTTTAACGTTTTGCGCGCCTGCGCCAGTGGCGAAGTCGGCCGCGTGGTTTACGCTGCATCGTCTTCCGCTTATGGTGGAAGCGAAGTGCTCCCGAAAGTGGAAACCATGGCGCCCTCGCCGAAATCGCCATACGCAGTTCAAAAACTCACAGGCGAATATTATTCCAGCGTCTTCCACATGTGCTTTGGCCTGGATACCGTGGCACTGCGCTACTTCAACGTTTATGGACCACGGCAGGACCCATCTAGTCCTTACTCTGGGGTGATTTCCGTGTTCGCCAAGGCTATCCTGGAACATGTTCCCCCCACCATCTACGGGGACGGTGAGCAGTCACGCGATTTCACTTTCGTAGAGGACGTCGTCGCCGTCACTTTAAAAGCCGCCAAGGCGTCAGGTGTTTCCGGACGCGTTTACAACGCCGGGAATGGCAACCGTTACACCCTTAACCATATCTGGAATGTGCTCCAGCGAATTGAAGGAATTACGATTCACCCCAAATACGCACCCGCGCGTGAAGGCGACGTACGTCATTCCCAGGCGGACACCACAGCCGTAGTGCGCGATCTGGGACATAGGCCGCGTTTCTCCCTCGAAGAGGGTTTGCGGCAGACACTAGCCTGGTACAGATCCGAATCCACCACAGCGCGAGTGCCCTGATTGTAGCTACTCCGAAGGTGGTCCGGCAGGACGCCAAGGTGTTTTCTGTCCAAACCAGAACTCAAGGTCCTTGTATTCCAAGTATTCGAGCACCGCGCCGTCCTTGTGGATGAATGCTACTGTGGCAAAATCCCCAGGTTCAAACGGGCCGAGAATGACTTCCTCCCCCGCGATAGCCTCATTGAGATTGTCCACTCGGTAAGCGATGTGCGGCAGGTTCCAAAGCTTCCATATTCCTACGTTGCTTGGATCAACCTGTGGAGGCTCCGCCGGTCTCAAGTATTCGATGCGCTTGGGGTCAAGCCTCGGGTTTGTCACCCATACCCTGCTCGCCTCAACCCAGCTTTCCCCCTCATGGGGTTCGTTTGTAAAAATACCGATGTGATCAAATTCTTTTGTCATAGTCGTTTCTCCCGCCGCAACTCTTCAATCTAGCACTGAGAATGTGAGCATTCGCGATACCACCCACAGAGGTCCTAAAAACGGACATCAAAGCCTCAGTTTGCGCAGTGCGATGCTAAAATGGTGTTGAACTCAGGAATCGTCGATGCCCTTTTTGCAAAATGAGTTTGAGAAAAACGTTTTAATAACCTCGGTCGATTATGTGTTCAACTGGGCAAGGAAGAGCTCGCTGTGGCCCCTGACCTTTGGTCTTGCCTGCTGCGCTATCGAGATGATCTCGGCGAGCGCCGCGCGCTTTGATATTGCGCGCTTCGGTGCGGAGGTATTTCGCCCGAGCCCCCGGCAGTCCGACCTGATGATTGTGGCAGGAACCGTTACGCTGAAAATGGCCCCGGTGCTGAAGCGACTTTATGACCAGATGCCGGAACCGAAATGGGTGATCTCGATGGGTGCCTGTTCCAGTGTGGGTGGCCCGTTCAACACCTACGCAGTTCTTCAGGGCGTTGACAAGATCGTTCCTGTAGATGTTTACGTGACCGGATGCCCGCCGAGACCTGAGAACCTGTTTTACGCTTTACTGAAGCTGCAAGACAAAATCGACCAGATGACCACTCTAGCTCGCCGCCCCACCGAAGTGCATCTGGACGAATCCATGCTCGAGGACTTCAAAAGCCGGGTGAGGATCGCCCAGGTCAAGCAGCCCGCCTAACGCCGTTGTCTTGTTTTGTTCGCAGTCCTGAGGGCATCTACCGAGTAGCCCCTCTGTTGGCTCTACCGTGGCTTGAACACGGCTTTGGAACCCGCACATTTACAGCGTGGAATTTCGATCCCCAGCTCGTTGGTCTGCGCCAGGTTCACTCCACGCGGTGCGTCGTGGCAGACGGAGCAACGGATGTGCTAGGAGAAGGTGACGCGCTACTGACAGCGGTCCCCGGGTTGCTGCTTTCCATACGCACAGCGGATTGTGTTCCCTTGCTGCTGGTTGACGAACGCCGTAAGGTTATAGCCGTGGCGCACAGTGGCTGGCGCGGCACAGCGGGACAGATCGCAGTGGCTGCCGTTGAAGCCATGCGCGAGCACTTTTCGAGCCGTCCCAAAGATCTGCATGCGGCCATTGGTCCGTCGATCGGACCGTGCTGCTATGACGTGGGGCCCGAGGTGGCTGCGCAGTTTCAGAGTATCTTTCCAGAAAGGGCCGATTTGAGCCGGCGCACTCATATCGATCTCGCGGAGGCCAATCGCCGACAATTGCTACAAGCTGGAATTCCGAGCGAACGAATCTATGTGGCTCGGATTTGCACCAGCTGTAATCCTGCCGAGTTCCATTCCTGGCGGAGGGACCGGGGGACCGCCGGGCGTATGCTCACCGTAGCGAGAATCCGCCCATAAAAACTACGGGCGCCGACGGAAAACCGGCGCCCTGCATGAAAAGGTAGCTATTGTTAAGCTGCGTTGATGAGCAGATCTTCGAGGCTTTCAGCGCCGTTCTCCGCGTCCCTATCGACCTCCTCTTGACAGCGGATACAGTAAGCCGCCCAAGGTACAGCTTCCAGGCGTTTCAGATTAATGGGCTCATCACACCGCAGACACGTCCCGTAAGAACCGTCTTGGATTCTCTGAAGCGCCGCCTTAACATTTCGCAACAGATTGGAGTCCCGGTCCAAGTTGCGTATGGCCAGCTCGCGCTCGGCGGCGTGCTGAACTTCATCCAGAGCATCTGGGCTTTTTTCGATGGCGATCCCCTCTCGGTTGCGCAGGACCTTCGCGAGTTCCGCTTGTCTCTCCTCCAAAATGTGTTTAAACCTGTTCAGTTCGCTCCTGGTCATGGCTTTGCTTCCCCTATCTCCATCTGCCGCCCGATGTCAAACTCGCTGGCGGGTTTGCCATCCCACATGCTTTTCGACAAAAGACGGCATTTTGGCAGCTTAATTGTTTCCCGTCTTGCTGCCTTGTCCTTTAAACTCCTTCCAGCCCCACGCCATTCAAGGCTTGGCGCTAGCAATTATAGTTCCAAATCCTACCATACCGGATAAGGTATATCAACTAGCCGCTGCCCTCAATCCGGCATTCCTATTTGACGCATAATCGGATCAAAAGTTGCAACGTTGGCAAACAAGTTTACTTCCTGGCCTGGCTTGCCTTCAAGAGCCCTGACGGTGCATAAATTGCTACATTTAGGGAACTTTTTGCCTCAACTCTGTCCGGCCAGCCAGAGATGTTATTATCGTTTGCGTGGTGAAGTCGGGCAAGTGGTTGCACCTCATCAACATCCTGTTCCCTTTAGTGCTCTCAGCGACGTTTATATTGCATGGAATTACACTGATTCCGTATCTGGGCATCCAAAATGATGAGGCCCTCATAGCTGGAGCGCTATATGACCCAGGCCGGTCTATCTCAGTGCTAAGCATCTTCCATCATAAGATTCCAATGATGCAGATGAGCTATCTGGGCGCTTTAAAAGCCTGGATTTACGCGCCTATTTTCTCAATTTGGAAACCCTCCCAGTACTCCCTGCGGATTCCGGCGCTGGTGCTAGGGGCAGTCACAATCTGGCTCTGTTACCTGCTTATTAGGTGTTTGTATAACACCAGCGCTGCCGTAATCGGGTCTATCTTGCTGGCTTCAGACACGATTTTTCTTTTGACAACATGTTTTGATTGGGGGCCAGTAGTTTTACAGCACCTGTTGCTCGTTGCTGGGTTACTAGCCTTAGTAAAGTGGCATTTAAGCGGTTCCCGTTCGGCGTTCGCACTGGGTTTCGCCTGCTTTGGCTTGGCGTTGTGGGATAAGGCCCTCGCGGGGTGGACGCTTATAGCTATGACAATGGCTGGGCTGGTCTTGTTTCCTGCCACACTGCGGAAGTATCTGACGCGAAAAAATGTTATAGCTGCCTTCTGCTGGTTGTGCCTCGGCGCTTTGCCACTCATACGGTACAACCTCGGACATCGGCTGGAGACATTCCGCAACAATATCGGTTACACAACCCAGGGACTGGAGGGCAAGCTGACAGTACTCCGGGGTAGTCTGGATGGCTCCGGACTCCTCGGATACCTCGTCTTCCAGGATCCTGGCGGGAATCCACAACCTCCGGAGACTCTGATCGAAAAGCTTTCTTTTGGACTGAGCCGGATGGCGGGGAATCCAATCCGTACCCCCACGCCGTACATGCTGCTAGGAGCGCTTTTGGCTCTTCCACTGGTATGGAAAACTCCCGCGCGGAAGCCCATGCTGTTTGCCATGATTTGCGCCTGTCTTGTGTGGACGCAAATGTTTTTTGCCAGAGGCGGCGGAGGATCCGTTCACCATACAGTTCTGCTTTGGCCCTGGCCGCAACTGTTTCTGGGCTGCTGTCTGGCCGGGATCGCCGACAAATTTCATGGGCGAGGCATGGCAATCGCAGTATTCTCCACAGTAATCCTGAGCGTATCTAATTTCCTCGTCACCAATCAGTACCGGGTAGAATTCTTCCAAAACGGTGGAGCGGGCTCCTGGACGGATGCATTAGGAAGTCTGTACGACTTTCTCCAGGCGACACCGGCTAAACGAATTGTTATCACGGATTGGGGGATTTTCGAGCCTATGAGACTGTTGAGTAAAGGCCGACTTCCGCTTGAATGGGGCGGTGGCTTGGTCGATGGACCTGTACAACCCGTGCGAATTCGTCAATTCCGCGAAGTAGCCGAGACACCAGGACAGATCTTCGTCGTCCACACGGATCCGTTTGAAGAATTCCACGGGGTCAACCAGCGACTTCGGGATCTGTCTGCTGAAGCTGGCTACCAGCCAGAGGTGATCACCACAATCTGCGATCGTAACGGACGGGCCGTCTTTGAAGCCCTGCGTTTCACAATCAGGAACAATGCTCTTCGTCGCGCACCTTAACTCTTAACTAACGGATGGAAAAAGTCCCGAAGACCAAGCCCAGATTTCGCGAGTCGGATGAGGGCATAAAGGTTCGGTCCACCTCAAGACCTATCTCTATCCGAGGCTTGCCTACTAAGTTTGGTGGTAACGGGAAAGAAACCTCAAACGGCGCGTTGCCCCGTTTTAACAAAACCGGCGGGTACACATGGCCTTCAACAGTAACCGTGAGCTTCAGCGGCCCGTCGCGCACCTGTTCCGCAGGGCAGTAACCCGATATGTACAGAAGCTCATTCGGCGAAGACGGCCCTCCCAAGTGGAGGCTCGCCCGTCTGGGCATCCACCGGTATGCACCTTCAATCTGATGCCAAGTCAGACCGAGTTGCTTTGCAAATAGGGGGTTGCCCACATCCACGTGCCGCGGTTCTTCAGAAGGAGACCAACGTTGGCGCGCCAGAATGCGGTAGGCGGCGGTCACATTGACCAAGCGTAGCCCTCCCACTGCATAGACCACAGCGCGATCCTCCTCGAGCGCCCTAAGGGCTGGTCCAGGAGGCAACACGAAGTCTGAGACGATTCCAAGCCCCGGACGCTCAGTGATATTTCCTTCCGAGCCCGGGGCCAAGTACACATCTTTGGCTCCCACAAGGCGGAATGGCCTGTCCGCTATACCTGTCCAGAACAAGTCATCGTTAACCCCTGTCAGAAGGATTAGTTTGTCGGGGTGTAATTGATGGGCACGGGCGACGCCTCGGACTAAAGTCCTCACGCCAAGGGCGTTCTCATAGTACCAGCGGGTGGCAGCACGGGTAGCCGAAAGCGATGGCACTACGTAAGCAGCTGCAACAGCAATGGAAACCACTTTCCAGCGCCACCTGCCACGCAAGGATTCCGCTACAGCCCACGCACCCAGCATGCTAAGCCCCACAACTGGAATAGTGAGGTAGTACTCAGAGAGGTGCTCGCGCAGGGGCAATACCGGAGCCAAAACAACCAGGAACCATCCAAGGAAGAAACCAGCGAGCCAATTTTTGTGCAATAACTTCCAGGCGGCGAACCCTAGGAGACTTGCCGAGAGTATCGCTGTCCCGACGGGAGCCAGCCATCTGGGCCATCCCGTTGTTATTTCGGCCATACGCATTACCCCAAGCGCCCATTGCCAGTATGTCCACAAACTTGACAATAAGCCCGCGTCGAAGTGCATGCGGTACTGGCCACTCGGACCCTCTGGGGTCACGTACCAATGTACGGCTGCATAGGTTATAGCAACAGGAAACATCCATAACGTCTTCGCCACCCGCTGGCGCGCCAAACAAAATGCATGCAAAAGCGCCAGTACAGGGTAAACGACCATAGTTTCGAGTGCGCTCAGCCCTGCCAAAAAACTGATCCACTCCGCAGCCGCAAACCACTTGTGCCCCGTTTGCTGGTGGCGAAGGGCGCAGTATAAAGCAAGAAGCATAAAGAAAGCGCACAGAATCTGGTTGTAGGCAGAGTTCCAAGACATGGGCCGGGCCAGAGCAATGTTCACCAACCAGAATATGGGAGCCAACAAGCCCGCTACGCTGGATCCCGTAAAACGGCGCGTGACAGCCGAAAGGAGTACCAGGTTGGCGCACTGCGTGGCAAAAACCATCATCCGGTAGGGAGCGGCATTTAACCCGAACAGCTCATAAAAAACAAGGAAAAAAGCCCGTTCGCTTAGAGGCCTGATGGTGCCCTGGGCCATCGGCGCAAACAGCACAGCCCACCATTGCCCTGTCTGCTTCAACCTCAGATGCAAACTCAGCCAGGCAAAATCGTCCTGCCAGAACCATGTCTTCAGGCCAAGCCAGTAGATGCCCAAACACAGCAGGCTTGGCAACACCCAATAGGCTGCGCGTATAGCAGGTTTCATGTTACTTGCAGGTCCGCATGCGACAGACCTTTAGGGATGGCGGTCATTTGGGTTCCAGCCCCACGGTGTTGACAACAATGCCGAGTTCGCGAAGGTCAGCGCCACTCGGAGGCATGGCTTTGTCTAGGGCAAAGTCCACGTTCACGGCTTCACCATGGAAAACTTCCCGTGGCACATCCCGTTTTAATATGTACTCGCCGGGTCTTGTGTATGTCTCTGCAGGCAAAGCCTGGCCGTTGACGCTTACCGAGAGGGTGATCGCCTTCAACTTGTCAATCACCGGATTAGGCACTGAGAACTTCATCTGAAGCGTGGCTCCGTTCTTCGATGCTCCTTCAGGAGCTCGGAGAACAACCGAAAATTGCTTCATGGTCCAGCGCCAGGCGTTCTGTTCTACGTCATAGAAACCTTTGGTCAACTGCACCGCGGCGCGAGGGTCTGCCACATGTACCGCCGACATCAACGTCTGCCCATGCTCGTCGGTAGCTTCCACTTCGGGCTTTGCGGAGCGGTGTTTGCATGCGACAAATAAAACCAGCCCTGCTACCAGGACATCCAAAATAAACAAATTACGAATTTGCTTTTTCATTTTTCCACTTCAACCAAAAGATATTGTAAACGGCCAACTTCAAGTTCCGGACGTACCCGTGTATCCAAATAGCCTGCCGACAGTGCGTTAAAACGGATTGGCGGTTGCAGGTTACCTCGCCCATTTGTTTGACAAGTTGGTTTTCCGCAATAGCCACCGGCTCTTCACTAAGCCACGGCGACACCGGGGGACGATAAAGGATAGAAAATACGGCGAAAATCAAAAGAATTCCGCCTGCCAGCCGAGCATGAAGCCCATTCTGGGGCCGTCCGGACATTGTACTTACACAGAATACACGAAACCGCCGCTATGTGCGTTCCGAAGCAGAGACTCCAGCGGGGGTATACCTCCTTTGCAGGCTATCGAACTGACGCTGGTGTATTAATCCGTTCTTATGGAGCGCATAGCGTAGTAACAACCAAAGAATTGAGAGCCCATAGCGCACACTTTGGCCGAAGGAGGCGGAGGAAGCCTGAGGAAAGTACCGGGTTGGCACAGGCACTTCGGCTATGCGCAGTTTCAGAGAGACAAACTGGGCGATAATTTCCTGGTCGAAGATGAACTGATCGGAGTTCATTTCCAGGTTTACAGCCTCCAGAACTTCCCGCTTATAAGCTCGGTAGCCTGTGTGGTACTCGGAAAGAGATAGCCTAAAGACCTTATTCTCGCACCATGTTAAAAACCGATTCGAGATGTACTTCCACCAGGGCATGCCTTGCTTGAGGGCACTCGCGCCGAGTAATCTGGAGCCAAGGACGACATCCGCTTGTCCCTGCTGAATAGGGCGGATGATTTCCGGTAGCAGTGTGGGGTCGTATTGGTAGTCCGGGTGCACCATGACCACAATGTCGGCGCCGGCCCGCAAGGCTTCCCGGTAGCAAGTTTTCTGGTTGGCCCCGTAGCCATAGTTCCGGTTGTGTACAAACAATTCCAAACCTAGCTCGCGGGCAACCTTCAAAGTCTCATCGGAACTACCGTCGTCGACCAGAATTACCAAGTCGACCACATCGTGGGGGAGGTCCGCATACGTCATGCGCAGCGTCTTCGCGGCGTTGTATGCCGGCATCACTACAACTACTTTGGGCCTCGTGGAACTCATCCCATGTTTCCGGTCAGGGTCAAACCGGATCTCTTATCTTAACTCTTCTGCCGAGCTGGTATGGTACATTCGAAAAGGATCCAATGAGACGCCGCATAAGGAGGCGGGCTCTGCAAATTACGGTGGTGCTCCCTTACCTGCTCAGCTTCCTAACCGCAGCCACAATTCCCGCAGGAACAGAGATACAGGTTCGTCTTACTACAAAAGTAAGCAGCAGCTCCACACCGGGCGACAAGGTTGAGGCGGTCAGCCTCGTTCCAGTTATCGTCAATGGAGCGTTTTTACTCCCCGCGGGAAGCACCTTGATAGGTACTGTCAAGAGTGCTTCTCCGCCCACCGCTCCCGATAAACGCGCCACCCTCAAATTAGAGTTTTCCCAACTAGTGACCCCAGCCGGTCACAAAGCGCCAATCGCAACCAAGGTGGTTGAAGTCGACAACGCCCGGGAGAAAGTAGATCAGGACGGGCAGATTTTGGGCATTCTGGAGTCAGAGACGCTCACGGCGCGCATGGACACTGAGCTGGATAAGCTTTCCGAAAAATTCGCCGCATTCGCCAGGGTGCTTCAGTCCGCCAAGCAGGCTGTTCTTCAAAAAGCCGACACGTCTATAGTGTATGATGCCGGCGTAGAATTGAAACTGACGCTGCTTAAGCCGGTTGAACTTTCCGAACTTCCGCGACCTTCATCATTTGGAGATATCCAGCCGGCAGACAAGCTCTATGAACTGGTTAATGCCATCCCTTTTCAGACCATGGCCGAGAAACCTCCCAAACCATCGGATTTGACAAACCTTATGTTTATCGGAACGCGCGAGCAACTGGAGAAGATCTTTGCCGCAGCCGGATGGGCAAGCGCAGAGGAACTGAACGTGAAAAGTGGCCTGGAAACAGTCCGTGCCATAGCAGAAAATCGCGGATACAAGGAGGCGCCCATGTCGGTGCTGCTGCTTGACGGCCAGAAGCCGGAGATGGTGTTCCAGAAACAGAACAACACTTTCGCTAAACGCCACCATCTGCGTGTCTTTAAGCGTCCAGAACTTTTTGAGGGCCGGCCGGTTTGGGTAGCCTCAGCCACACACGACATCGGAATTTCTTTTTCCGCTGAGAACCGCACATTTATTCACCGCATTGACACGCATATTGACCATGAAAGAGCCAAGGTAGTTTTTGATCTGCTATTCACAGGCGGCGTGCGAGGGTTAGCCTTGGTCGACCGGCCGGCCGTACCTACCCTCAGCGCAAATGCGACCGGCGACAGGATTGAAACGGACGGCAAAATGGCTGTCCTTCTTTTAGCGGACGATCCTGGATCAAAATAACGGCGCTAAAACTCTCAATTACGATTTTTCGACAGGAGCCCTGCCTAATCTGGCTTTCACGTTTAGAGTACGGCCATCGCGAAAGATCGTCAACACAACCGTATCCCCAGGGCGCTTGCGGCTCAATACCCGAGTAAGGAAGTTGTCGCCATCCACAGACTTGCCGTCCACCGCCATAATCAGATCCCCTCCCACAGGGACCGTGTACATGCCAATCATCACGCGCCTGTGCGCACCGCGGAGGCCCGCTTCCGCCGCCGGCGACCCGGGCTCCACGCTCATGATGAGCAGTCCTCCTTCCGGGGGCAGATCTAATGCTACAGCCAGTTCGCCGGCAACATAGCGCGAACGGATGCCGAGATAAGCACGCGCATACGAGCCTCCCGCACGGTACTCTTCGAGCATGGTTTTTGCCCGGTTAATGGGCAAGGCAAAGCCGATGCCAATGTTGGCGGCTCCCACAATCATCGTATTGATGCCGATCACGTTTCCCAGCGAGTCTAACAATGGTCCTCCACTGTTACCAGGGTTAATTGCCGCGTCCGTCTGGATTAAATCTTCCATAGAACGTCCGCTTTCATCTCGAATAGACCTGTTCAGCGAGCTGATCACACCCGTTGTGAGAGTACCCGCCAGCCCGAACGGGTTGCCGATAGCGAGGACTTTCTGCCCCACCTGAAGATGGTCCGAGTCGCCGAGCCGGAGAAAGGGCAGTTTTTTTCTAGGATTGATTTTTAGCAGCGCCAGATCGTTCGCGCGGTCACTGTAAAGAATACGGGCGCCATAAGTGGTCCTGTCGGCGAGAGTCACCGTCAGTTTCTGGGGTCCGCCGCTGACTACGTGGTAGTTGGTCAGAATCAGCCCGTTCGCATCGATCAAAAAGCCAGATCCGGAGCCTTCCACAGGAACAAGCTGGAAAAACCAGTCTTCACGGTACACCACACTGGTGATGTTCACCGTAGCAAGGTTAGCGTTCTTGTAAATCTCGATGTTGTTGAGCTCATCTGGACCAAGCCCTGCCGTATGGACTTTCTCTGGCTCAGCCCACAGTGGCCCGTTGATAATAGGGGCCACGATCCGCTGGGGAATCTGGCGGCCAACCAAGGTCAGAAACACAAATCCTGCCGCCAGCAAGCCGACGATCACGAGTGCGCGAGCTTTCATCGTTGTGTACTCCGAAGCAATGCAAAAACCTCTTTTGTTTGCCGTAGCGTATCTTCCTTCGTACCGGAAGTGTCGATGACATAGTCCGCGAACCTGCGCTTTTCACTCAAAGGCATTTGTTGCCGGATCCGGGCGAGAATTTCCTCCGCTGGTAATCCATCCCGTTTCATGGCGCGTTCCACCTGCTGCTGTTCGTCACATACAGTCAGGATCAACTTGTCGAAACGCTTGTAACCGCCCGTCTCGATCAGTATGGCCGCTTCTACAACGACAATCGCATTAGGATCGCGAGAGGCAATAGCTGCGGCCAGTTCCTCTTCACGGCGGATCACCACCGGGTGTACGATGCTATTCAACCGGGCCAGGCGGTCCGCATCTGCAAACACCTCAGTAGCCAGCCGCCGGCGGTCGATTTTTCCTGAGGCGTCAAGAATACCTGTGCCAAACTCCCGAACAACCGCAGGGTACCCCTCTCCGTCCGGCTCCAGCGCTTCACGGCCCAAATCGTCTGCTTTGATCAGGTAGCACCCGAGATCCCGTAGCGCGGATCCGACGAAACTTTTTCCGGTAGCTAGGCCGCCGGTCAAGCCGACTTTCAGCATCCAGAAAGCCTCCGCGCCGCGATGTCCACGGTATTGACCATTAACATCGCGATCGTTAATGGACCTACTCCTCCAGGAACAGGTGTATACGCTCCTGCAACTTCTTCCACATCTGCCGGATGCACGTCACCCATCAACAGGCTGCCTTTTTTGTCAAACACGGCCAGCTTCTCGGGACGGCGCTGGAATATCGCCGCCACTTTCTCGCGGTCTGTGACGCGGTTGGTGCCGACATCAATAACCGTCGCCCCGGGTTTGATGAAATCTCGAGTAATCAGTGCCGCGCGGCCAATTGCCGCTACAAGAATGTCGGCCTGCCGGCATAGCTCGGCAAGATCGGCCGTCTTGGAATGGCATATGGTGACCGTGGCATTCTCATGAAGCAGCAGAAAAGCCACGGGCTTGCCCACGATGTCGCTGCGCCCAACGATTACAGCCCGGCGCCCTGAAATGGGGATGTTATAGCGCTTCAGCAGTTGCAGGATTCCCGCTGGCGTACAGGCGCGTGGCCCAGGACGGTTACTGACAAGCAGGCCGATGTTTAAGGGGTGGAAGCCATCTACATCTTTTTCGGGGGAAACAGCGAACAAGACCCGCTTGGTGTCGATCTGGGGCGGCAACGGTACCTGAACCAGAATTCCGTCGATTTCCGGCCGTTGGTTAAGTGCTTCTATAACCGAGAGCAATTCTTCAGTCGTCACCGACGCGGGCGGCGTAACCATCTCACTGTAAATTCCCAGTTCTTGGCAGGCTTTCATCTTGTTACGCACGTAAATATGGGAGGCAGGGTCATCTCCTGCCAAAACAACTGCAAGGCCCGGGGGCCGACCCGACGCCGCCAGATCAACCACTCGGGGCCTCAGTTCTTCAAAGATTTCGTCACGGATTTTGATGCCGTCAAGAATTTGTCCCATTTAGCAGCAGAATAGCAGAAGGCCCACTCTACTGTCGGACTGAGCGAAGGCGAAAATGATAAGCCAGCGCGCCGGTAGCAATGGTTACAATAGCCGCCAGCGATACTTTGGGCTGTAGCATGATGCCGTACACCGTCATCCACAAACCGACTAGGATGAAAGCGAGCGGCAATAATGGGTATGCAATATTTACCACACGCAATCTTTGCCAGTTATGACGGCGGCGGAATACAAACAGCGATGAGACCGACAATACGGCAAAAAAATTCAGGCTGAAGCCAATGTATATGATCAGTTCCCGGAACGGAGTGAACGTCATCAGCATGGCACAGAGACCCTGCACCAGGATAGCGTACACCGGGGTATGCCACTGCGGATCGACCCTGGCGGCCATGGAAAAAAACGCCCCATTTTTCGCCATGGCGTAATATACACGCGGTCCGATTGTAACCTCGGCGTTTACCGTGGCCACCAAGGATAAAGCCATGAGCGCGCTGAAAATGCCCGCCACTCCCGGCCCGAAAAGATGTGATGCGGCCAAAGCTCCCACGGCCACCACACCTTTCATGGACTCCAGCGGCGTAGCGTAGATAAAAATCAGATTCAGCCCTATGTAAAGGAGAGCCACTAGCCCCGTGCCAAGCGCCAAAGCGGCGGGCAAGGTGATTGAAGGCTGTTTCAGTTCCTCGGCGACATACGTAGCCGCATTCCATCCACTGTAACTGACGTATATCCAGAAAAGGCTGATGGCGAATTGCGCCGCCAGAGGTGTCACAGAGGTCCTGACTGCCGGCATAGAAAAGTGCGCGGCGCTTCCCTTGCCCACCAGAAAGCCAAGCCCTATGAAAGTCGCCAACATCAAAACCTTGATCAGGGTCAGCAGGTTTTGAATACGCGCCACTCGGCGTACTCCAAAAATATTCAACAGGGTGAAAGCAGCAATAAGCGTGCATGCAGCGGCTTGCGCAGCTCCAAACTTAAGGGACAACGCCCCGGACCCGATGGCGTATGGCGCGTTTTCCTGCTTCAGCGCCGGGAAAAAATGTCCTAAATAATCCGAAAAAGCCAAGGAAGCTGCAGCGATAGGAGCGGAGAAGCCAGCAAAAAAAGACACCCATCCGGTCATGAAACCCCAGGTCGGGCCGTAGGCTTGTGTCAGGTAGACATACTCCCCGCCGGAACTCGGGAAGTTGATTCCCAGTTCTGAATAACAAATTGCGCCGATGAGCGCAAACACAGCACCGACAACCCATATGATCAGCACCAGGGCCGGATCACCAAGGTCTCCAGCCAAAAATCCACTGGTGGTGAAGATACCGATACCGATCATGTTGGACACTACCAGCGCAGTGGCGCTGATGACGCCCAACTGGCGAAGAAGGCCAACAGGCTTGTACTCAGAACGTTTAGGGTTGAGGGTTTTTTGTGGCGCCACGTTGGACATTGTACGCCAGAGCGATACCATGCAAGGTATGATGCGCTTATATCCGGCAGTGATTTTGGCTGCACTGGCGGCCTGTGCGCAAGATGCTTATCAAGCGAAGCGGGAAAGGATGATCCACGAACAAATTGAGCTACGGAGCGTCCGTAACCCGAAAGTCCTCCAAGCCATGCGGTCTACCCCGCGCCACTTATTCGTCCCAGAACCTTTACGCTCCCAAGCCTATGAAGATTATCCCCTTCCTATCGGTCACGGCCAGACCATTTCTCAGCCTTACATCGTTGCACTCATGACCGAACTGCTGGATCCGCAACCGGGGCAGAAGGTTCTTGAGGTGGGGACCGGCTCTGGCTACCAAGCGGCCGTGTTATCCCCGCTAGTCGGGCAAGTTTTGAGCATCGAGATCATTCCCGAGCTGGCCAAATCAAGCGCAGAATTACTAAAAAAACTGGGATATAAGAACGTTGTTGTGCGTGAGGGTGACGGCTATCTCGGCTGGCCCGAAGAGGCGCCGTTCGACCGCATCATACTGACAGCCGCTCCCCCCAATATTCCTGAAGCCCTCATCCGACAATTGAAAGCCGGCGGCAAGCTCGTGGCACCAGTAGGAGAGTCGCCATTCGGCCAGGAACTCGTGGTAGTGGACAAAACCGCCGACGGCAAGTTGCGCCGCCGCTCCATAATCCCGGTCCGCTTTGTTCCCATGGTGCGAGGGAGATAGCCGGCTGAAGCCGCGCTTAGTCCCCTACCCCGCCCCGCGTAAATCCACTATGGCTTCGGAAAACCCCGATATTGTATTGTCCTCTAATTGGATGTCTTTCGTTTCCCGATCCAGTTGAATGCCGATGCGCCGGGCAGATCCACGCGTCTCACGAATCTCGTTTCTGACAACCGCTACCGACTGCGTCTGCCCATCGATTTTCACGGCCACCCCGGTTTCATCTCCATTGTCGAAGATACGGTTATTCTCGAGCCTGTTCCGGTTTGGGGAGAAAGCAGGGCCATGCTCCTGGCGGAAGAAAACCCCGATTTTCCCACTGCCCCGGATCTCATTGCCGCGAATGATGTTGTCTGTGTCTGCGTGTCCTATGGAAATTCCGAAACGCTTGTTGTCGACGATGCTATTGTTTTCACACAATCCCCACTTGACCCCCCAACAGAAAAAAAAGCCTATGTCATTGCGCTCCAGCCTGTTGTTGGCAACAACAGTGCGTTGTGATCCCGAGCCGGGATGCACGCCGAAGCCCGCGTTGTCATGGCTGTAACAGTTTTGCACGCGGACGTCGTGGCAAACCTGCCAGCTTATGCCATCGCCATTGAAGTTGCGCGCTTCAACGCGGTCGATACGGATGCGATTGCACTCCCGCAAAAAAATGCAAGCTACGTAATTTCCATTAAGGTTCTCGTTGCTTGCGCGGTTGCCGTCAAGAGTGATGTTCTCGATTAACACATCAGCGACCTGCATCCCGTCGATAAGCGCAAAGAGCGTGCATGCTGTGGCGCCGCCTTTAAGCCAGAAGTTTTCCACTAGCATTTTGTCCAGTTTGAACCGGTTACGGGTCCGAGCAATAAGCGTTCGCTTGTACGTATCGAAACTGCCGTTGTTGGGATTTCGTGTGCGGAGCACGATACCGTCACCGACTTCGAACCCAGAAGCATCCTCCAGTGTAACTTCCTGGTCATACCAGTCCGCATCTTTGGCAAGTCTTGTTGAGACTGATGGCTCTTTGATCAACACCGACTCCGGTCCACTTCCAACAATGCGCACATGTGACTGGAGGTATATTGCGTTTCGGCAACGATAAACACCTGGCAGAATTCGCACAGTGCCGCCGCCAAACCGGGCGACATAGTCCACTGCTGCCTGAATTACACGGTGGTCGTCTCCCACAAGGTCAGCCTTGCCAGGACCGACCGTAATTGTAAGTTCCGAATTCCACCTCGGTTCTATAGAATCCCCAGCAGTCGCTTTAGGATTCGTGACTGTAGGGGCTTGCGGCTCATCCTTTGCTGCGAAGAGAGCCGCACCCGTCAACGGCATCGCCAGAAAGTCTCTTCTTCGCATAAAAAAATTTTACCGCATGGTTCAGAACTAATGGAAGTTAATAAGATATTAAGATCTCTTGGTCTGTGAGTTACTTACCTCTTGACAGGGGGCTTGTACTTACACTAGCTTTGGTCGTTTATGGCAACTCAACGCCGTACAATTCTGAATTGGCTGTTGGGGACCGGGTTCATCGCCTCCATTATCTCTTTCCTTTATCCTGCCTTCAAATTTATGAACCCTCCCACAGTTCCGGAAGCTGCAGTAAATGAGGTTTCCGCAGGACGAGTAGCGGACTTAGAACCAAATAGTGGGAAAATTATCCGATTTGGCAGCAAGCCGGTTCTGTTGATTCGCCTCAGTCAAACTGAATGGAGAGCTTTTTCTGCCGTATGTACCCATTTGAATTGCACGGTGCAATACCAGCCGACCGGCCGTCAGATCTGGTGCGCTTGCCATAACGGTCTTTACAACTTGAATGGACAGGTGGTTTCCGGACCACCACCTAGGCCATTGGAAGAATACGCGGTGCGCCTCCGGGGCGACGAAGTCATCATTGCGCGCCGCGCTTGAGTGAGGGACGAAGAGTGTGAATCTGCTGACGGCCATAAAAAGAATAAGAAGCTGGCTGGACGAGAGGCTTGGACTAGAGGATATCAAGAGTTTTCTCGTTCATAAGACGGTACCGCGACATTCGGCCACTTTATGGTACTACTTCGGCGGGATTACGCTGTTTCTCTTTGTCATCCAGGTCCTTACGGGGATACTTTTACTGCTTTATTATCGCCCCACCGTTTCAGAGGCCTATGAGAGCGTGCAGTTCATCATGACGCGCGTGCAGTTCGGCTGGCTGGTCCGCTCCATACATAGTTGGTCCGCCAACCTGATGATTTTCACCGCCTTTGTTCATATGTTTAGCGTTGTCTTTCTGCGCTCTTTCCGACGGCCTCGCGAAGTAGTATGGCTCAGTGGAATTGCCATGTTGGGGCTGGCGCTAGGCTTTGGCTTCAGCGGCTACCTGCTACCGTGGAACACCATTTCCTACTTCGCGACAAAAGTCGGCACGGATATGGCTGCCAGCATGCCCGGCATAGGCTATTACGTCGCGAGATTTCTTCGTGGCGGCGACGATGTTGGCGGTGCGACGCTAACCCGCTTTTTCGGTTTCCATGTCGCAGTTCTCCCCGGCTTCATGACCGTACTGTTACTTGTGCATCTGGTTTTAGTGCAGAAATTCGGCATCAGCTCCCCTCCGAAAATCGAGCAGAAATACCAACGCCGGGGCGAGCCGATTCCTGCCATGAAATTTTTTCCAAATTTTTTTCTCCGCGAGCTAATGGCTTGGTACGCGACTCTAGGCGTGCTGGGGTCCCTCGCGGCGATTTTTCCCTGGGAATTAGGCACCAAGGCGGACCCGTTCGCTCCAGCTCCTGCGGGCATACGCCCAGAGTGGTATTTTCTCGCGCCTTTTTATACGCTCAAGCTGCTGCCCAGCCACGTGTGGTGGGGCATCGAAGGGGAGCTTATAGGGCTGGCGGGCTTTGCGCTCCTGGCTTTCTTTTGGGCTGCTCTGCCTTTCTGGGCAATCAACCGGCAGGGTGTTGAACGTTCGCGCCTTGTGACCGGGGTTGGAGTTGCGTTGTTGGCGTATTTGGCTTCGTTCTCGGCATTGGGATACTGGCGATGAAAATGCTACACATGGCAGGGCTTTTCTGGGTGATGTTTGCACCCTCGTGGAGCGCAACGAAGAACAGTTGCCAGCAGTGCCATTCGTCTTTGGGAGGTGACCTTGCAACACCCGCCTTGTTGTTCAAAAAGGATATTCACTCCCAGCATGGTTTCGGTTGTTCCGATTGCCACGGAGGGGATCCCGAAGCTGACGATCCGGAAACGGCCATGAGCCGCGCCAGAGGGTTCCGCGGCAAAATTGCCCGCACCGCAGTGCCAAAACTTTGTGCGCGTTGTCACAGCGATGCTACCTTCATGCATAAGTACGCACCACAGCAACGCGTGGATCAGTACGCCCAATATCAAACCAGCGTGCATGGGAAGAGAATCGCCGCTGGCGATCAGGCTGCGGCAACTTGCGTGGACTGTCATGGCATCCATAACATTCTTCAAGTAAAGGACACGTTGTCTCCGGTGCATCCGCTGCGGTTGCCGGCGACCTGCGCCCATTGCCATGCTGATAAGGCCCGCATGGCCAAGTACAACATTCCAACCGATCAGTTTGAGGAATATCGCAAGAGTGTCCACTGGGAAGCGCTCGAGAAGCGGGGAGATCTTTCCGCTCCCAGTTGCGCATCCTGCCACGGGAATCACGGCGCCACGCCACCGGGCGTAAATTCCGTAGCCGCTGTTTGCGGTACTTGCCATGTCCTGATGGAGAGTTTGTACGAGAAAAGCCCCCACCAAGCAGCGTTCGTGCGTATGAAGCTGGCAGGATGCGTCGTTTGTCACGGAAACCACGCGGTATTCCAACCATCTGTCAAGATGCTTCAGGGAGACTCATCTGTTTGCGCCCAGTGCCATGACGCCACCTCTGGCGGAGGAATTGCTGCCACGCGGATGGCTGCCTCGTTGAACAGTCTGACTGCGGCGATTAAAGTTTCCAGCGAAATTTTGGGTCGCGCCACAAGAGACGGCATGGAGGTCTCAGAACCTCAAGCACGATTGCAGGATGCTCAGGAGCTACTTATAAAAGCCAGAGTCGCCGTCCATGCCTTCGACTTGGCCGCTGTGCAGGCACCTGTCAATGAAGGTCTCAAGATCACCACCGAAACTTACCAGGCCGGACTTAGCGCGCTTAAGGAAAGAGACCGCCGGAGACTAGGATTGGGAATTTCTCTGATAACCATTGTGATGACTATCGCTGGTCTTTGGCTTGCTATCCGCCGTCTGGAAAAGCCGTCAGGAACACGGGGGTAGAATAAAATGCGGTTTTTAGCCGCTTTTCTTGTTTCACTGTCCGCGGCCACAGCTCCTTCGACACAGTTGCAGCCTCTCAGTAGCGCGGAAATCTGCGGCCGATGCCACCGCGCAATTTTAAAAGCATGGAAAACATCTGCCCACGCTCATGCGATGGACAGCCCGCTGTTTCAGCAAGGACTCGAACTTACTCAGACCGACTTCGGCCGTCAAGGAGAACAAACGTGCCTGAATTGCCACGCACCTATCGGTGTTCTTACGGAAGATTTAGCGCTGCGACAAAAGGTGACCTGGGAGGGCATAACCTGCGAATACTGCCATTCCATCCGCGAGATATCCCTTGCCGGACCGAATCCGAAGGTCAAAGTGGAGTTCTCTCTAGTGAAGAGTGGACCTCTCAAAGACGTGTCAGCCCCCATCCACGGTGTTACATTCTCTCCCATTTACACCTCGGCCGCGATCTGCGCCCCATGCCATGACTACCAGAACTCTTTCGGTTTACGCGTGCTGGCCACATATTCAGAGTGGAAGAACACACACTATGCTAAAGAGGGCTGGGTTTGTCAGTCGTGCCATATGTACAAAGTTGCCGGGGACCTGGTGGATTCTAAGATCATGAAGTCCACCGAAGCCAAAGTAAACTTGCATCAGATGCCCGGCAGCCATTCCCTGGAGCAGCTCACCAAAACCATCAAAGCTCGCATGAATTCATCCCACAAGGGCGGGCAGCTTGAGTTGACACTCGAGGTTTCTAATGTTGCAGCCGGTCATTACGTGCCGACCGGATCACCCATGCGCCAGCTCATCCTTGAAGTACGGGTCGACACTTACGATGGCAAGCACTACAGACAGGAAAAGCGTTATCGGCGCACTGTAGCCGATAGCGAGGGAAACGAACTTCGGCTCGAACCTCTCGCATTCCTGAAAGGTGCGAAAGTGATTTCCGACACACGGCTTGCCCCCGGTGAAAAGCGTACAGAGACTTTTCGGTTTGCGGTACCTAACGGGGTACAAAGCGATGTACAAGCTGTGCTTTCATATTTCTACTCCCCCCTTGCCCAGACGGAATTGCAGAAAAGCATTACTTTCCTGACAATCCGGCGTTTGGTTCAGTAAGCACAGAGGCATTTTTGGCGGCGCAGGGAACATTCATTCCTCAGTATCCGCCGCCTCAGTTTCCTGGTCCTGAAAAAACGGGGCCAGACCATGCATCAGAAGGCGGTCATCGAGAGCCGCTTTGACAAGCTGCTCTTCCGCATGTGACAGCCCGCCTGCGAGGTCATAGATCTCAGCCAAAAGCCGAGGCGCGCCGGAGCGGGTTATCCGGGTCGGCATGGAGAGCGCATAAGCATATAGAGCCTCTGAGCGAAACTCTTCGTCGTCAAAGAACGCTCTCAGTTTCCCTGCTTCTGTGGAGATTCCGAGAAATCCGATTCCCATAATCGCCTGGCGCCGGATTTCTGGGTCGGAATCCTTCAAATGCCTGGGGAAGTACTCGGCAAAGCGGCGGTCTAAAGATCGCCACATTGCTTCCAGGGCTTTGGCACGGGCGTCCGGCCGATCGTAAAATTCGAGGATCCGGCTCCTTACAGCGGGGTCATCCGCTTCAGCGGCCATCCCTATCAGGGCCCCGCACCTCTCAATCATCGGCGCTTCAGGGTCAGCCAACCGCAACATCATGAGGTTGCGGACGGTCGGATTGTCCAGCGTATCGCTCAAAGCCTCCCAACAGCTTGCGCGGACTGATGGTTCCGGGTCATTGCTCGCCAGCTCCAGTAGCCGCGCCACGGCCGTGCCCGAAAGTTGTCTGGATCGGAGATTTGACGCCGCGGCCACTCGATAGTCGGCTACCGGACTCTCAAGAAACCCCAATACCTCCTCTTCTGTGAGAATGTCAAACTGGGGTGGCTCATACTCAGGAAAGTCTTCCCAGATGTTGTACGGCTGCAACGCAGCCACAGGCTCAGTGTGTTCCAATCTGTAGATGGCCTCCCGAAGTTCCTGGGCCTCCCAAGAGGATCCTTGCGCCCGGCTCTCCCATTGAACAAGGGCTTCCAGCAGGCGGGGTTTGGCCGCCACATCGCCGTACATTCCTAACAGAAAAGCGGCGTCACCCGGGTCCAACTCCAGCCTGCTGAGCAATAGGTCGAGGATTCTGGAATCCCTGATCTGTAAGGCCGCCAGGACAAAAGCTACTTCAGCACCTCGTTCAGGTCCCATCTCCTGGTAGAGCTCCAGCAAAGGATCCACGGCTTTCTTCCCTAGTCGGCAAAAGGCGTCCAAAAGATCGTCTTGCACCTCTTCCGGATGCACCCGCAAGCACTGGAGGAGAAAAGGCAGACCCGCGGGATCAGAAAGATACCGCAGGATAGCGATCAAATCCCCGGAAAGAGGTACAGGATCAGCAGAACGGTCCTCCATGCCGAACCGTACCAGGTCCTGTACGGCCTCTTCCGGTCTCTCAATAATAGCCCGTAGCCACCGGTGATCCGGGCTCACGTAGCCGTGCGCCGCAGCACGGAACAACTCATACGGGGGTAGCTGGAGGTACAAGCCGGGGTCAAGCAGCGCTTCAGTAAGTTGCCTTGCCGAGGGACGCTCCATAAATACCACCTTCCCACAAGGCCTGCCGACCGGTTACTTACTCTTCCCTGACTACGTTGACCCCTATAGTGACTGTGACCTCGCGGTGGAGGCGTATTGGAACTTTGTATTCGCCCAACTGGCGAATTGGTTCCTCAAGATGGATTTTTCGGCGGTCAATGGAAAAACTCTGCTTCTCCAAAGCCTCTACGATATCCTTGGCTGTTACAGAACCAAACAGCTGGTCGTGTTCTCCGGCCTTTTGGGCAATCGTCACCGTCACGGGAGCCAGCATGGCCGCCAAGGCTTCCGCTTCGCTTTTTTCTTTGGCCTCCCTGCGCAGATGCGCCTGTCGCTCTTGCTCCACTATTTTCTTATTGGCTTCGGTAGCAGGAACAGCAAGTCGCTTGGGGAGCAAAAAATTCCTTGCGTACCCGTCGGCAACTTTGACAATAGAACCACGGTTTCCCAGTTTTTCTATGTCCTCTCTCAAAATGACTTCCATAGCATATCTCCTCGTCGAACCAGGCGTGCGCGGCTCTCCCATCGTCTTACAGCGGCGCTGAGAAAGGCAGCAGGGCAATGTTGCGTGCCTGTTTGATTGCCTCGCTCAGCTTTCTCTGATGCGGGGCGCACACGCCGGATATTCGTCGTGGCGTGATCTTACCGCGCTCCGAGATGAAAGACGATAGCAGTTTTACATCCTTGTAGTCGATGTCGTCGATTTTCTCCACGCAGAACCGGCACACTTTTTTGCGACGGAAGTACTGCTTTTTACCCGTCACGATAGCCTTGTCGCCGCCGGTAACCGTCTGCGAACCGCTCACCGGTCTTCCCTTTTGTTCAGCCATATCGGTCCTCCTCGTGAATGCATCCTCCGCAGTTAACCCTGTTCCTCCGACTCAACAACGGCCTCCGCCTCTGCAGGAACCTGAGGAGCAGGAGCGGCTGCCGGAGCCGGCTTACGGAAAGCTCGCTTCTCCCGTTGCTTTTTCCGCTTCGCGAGCCGCTTCAGCTTCTGATCAACCCGCACCGTGAGGAATTTCAACACGATGTCAGAAACACGCAGCCTTCGCTCCACCTCCCGAACAGCAACCGGCGTAGCACTGAAGAGGATCAATATATAGTAGCCCTCATGCTGCTTTCGGACTCGGTACGCTAACTTGCGAACCCCCCATTTGTCGACTTTCTCAACCGTACCGCCGCTGCCGGTAATCACCGACTTCAACTGCTCAACAAGTTGGTCGATTGCCTCATCGCCGGCATCGGTTTTAACAATAAAAAGTTCCTCGTAAATCCTCATTCTCCCTCGTTTGTCTGACCTTGGGCGCGACGATTAAACCTCGTCATGGACCTTTCGACGCCCTCGGTGATTATGGAACAAACTGCTCCCGCTGCATAGTCGAGCAGCTCGTTCAGCTGTTTCCTTTGCCCGCGCCGGAACGGCGCGAGCACGAATCTGGCCGCATCGCCGACGCGGTAGCCAGCAATACCCAGGCGAACTCTTATAAAGTCCTCCGTTCCCAACTCGCTGATCACGGAAGCCATGCCTTTGTGGCCACCCGCAGACCCTCTGGTCCGGATGCGCAAGCTACCCCATGGCAGATCCAGATCATCGTAAACAACCACCAAATCTCCTGATCCTAGCCCGTGATTGCGTAATAACTCCACAACAGCCCGGCCGCTGAGGTTCATGTACGTTTGCGGCTTGGCCAGCATCACCGAAACTCCTCCAATTTTACCGGCTCCCACGAGCGCCGCTGTTTCCTTGCTGCATATCGGGATCCCAGCCCGTTCCGCCAGGCGATCCACCACCAGAAACCCGAGATTGTGTGGGGTATACCGATAAACCCACCCGGGATTTCCCAGCCCAACTACAAGCCAGGGAACAGAACGGGGCGTAATGGTAACGGACATCCTCCAGCACCTTCATAAGCAGCGCTCAAATTGTTGCAATCTCCAGCCTGCGTACACGGCAACACGGGCCGGAACAAAGCCGCGGTTATTCTTCCGCCTCCTTCTTGCCTTTCTTGATGACCTCAGGCTCTGGCGGAGCAGCCTCTCCCTCTGCGCCCGTCGCAGCCACTTCAGCAACGTGCGCCTCTTCGTGAGCGCGTAGGGCCACCACGTGGGCGATAACGGCATCGGCCGACGTTAGGAGCCTTGTAGACTCCGACATTGGAACCTCTGAGGCTCGCCGGCTCTGCCCGATTAACAGATCCGACACATCAACGGTAAAGTGTTCGGGAATATCGTCCGGAAGACATTCCACTTCGATTTCACGCGTGACGATTTCAAGCAGCCCACCCTGTTCTTTGACACCCTTCGGCTCACCATAAACATAAACAGGCACGGAAACTTTGAGGCGCCGGGTCAAGTCGATGCGCTTGAGGTCGACATGAAGCAAGGCATCCTTGACTGGATCAAGTTGCCAGTCCACAATCATCACCGGTGTGGTTTCGCCTCCGTCCACAGAAAGATCAAAGATGGTGTTGTGCCCACTACCGCTATGGAGTATCCGCGTTACCTTCCGCGGGTCCACCGAAATGGCAAGGGCATCTTTTCCCGAACCGTACACAACGGCTGGAATCAGGCCTGAAGCACGCAGGCGACGAGCTTCGTTCTTACCCCGCACCGCGCGCAGTTTGGCCGCAACCGTAAGATTTAGTCGCATAGCAAATCCTCCCTCCCGGGTCGCAGGTCCGTTGGGACGTGGGCTGCGTGGCCCGGAATGCTAATAATCCTTTCACACAAACAAAATACTAACCGATGTCTCCTCGTGGATGGACTGAATCGCCCGGGCCAGCAAAGGAGCCACTGATAGTGTCTTGAGCCGCGTACATTTCCGCGCATTTCTGGTCAGAGGGATCGAGTTCGTCAAGACCACCTCTTTGATCTTCGACGACTCGATACGTTCTACCGCAGGCCCAGACAAGACAGCGTGCGTGGCGCAGGCCGAAACACTGGCTGCCTCGTGCTCAAGCAGCGCTTGGGCGCCTTTGGCCAACGTCCCGGCCGTATCAATCAGGTCATCCACAATTAAGCAATTCCGATTCTTCACCCGACCTATGATATGCATCACCTCAGCCACATTCGCCTTCTCGCGCCGCTTGTCGATAATCGCCAAGGGAGCTTTCAGCCGTTTGGCGAAGGCCCTGGCGCGCTCCACACCACCGGCGTCTGGGGAAACCACAGTCAGGTTTTCTACCTCCCGAGCTTTAAAGTATTCAATCAGCACCGGCGCGGCAAACAGGTGATCCACTGGGATATCAAAAAAGCCCTGGATTTGCGCCGCGTGCAGATCAAGGGCCAGGATCCTGTTCGCTCCGGCACGTTCCAGCATTCCGGCGATCAGTTTCGCCGAAATAGGGACCCGCGGTTTGTCTTTCCGGTCCTGGCGAGCATACCCGTAATAGGGTAGCACTGCCGTCACTCTATCCGCGGAGGCGCGCTTGAGGGCGTCAATCATCAACAAGAGTTCAAACAGGTGACGTTCAACTGGCGTACAGGTCGGCTGAACCACGAAAACATCAGCTCCACGGACATTTTCCTGGACCTGCACGTAGAGTTCGCCATCAGAGAAAGCTCGCACGGAGGCGTCCCCCAGGGGGACGCCGAGATACTCGCAAATTTCTTTGGCCAGGGCGGGGTTGGCATTTCCTGTAAAAATTTTCAAACGATCGAAACTCGCCCTGCGCTCCGGCTTATTGGGGGCCATATTTTTTGTTTGATGTGTGGAGCCAGCCACCTCCACCACAAGGACCGGTAGCAAGCGCGGCTCACGAGTCGAATTGGAAAAACCGTCTCCTCCCGAAAAGATAACCGAGCCCGCTCGAGTGCGGCAGGCGTGCGGAACAATCCAAAAACTGCCGATCCGCTCCCGGTCATCATCGCCGGCGCCGCCCCGAGCTTCTCTAACCGCTTCTGAATAAACTTCAGTTCAGGATGTTTTTGGAAAATCGCTTGTTCGAAATCGTTTTCCATGGCCGGAATGACGCCGGCCGTACGCTCCAGTCCCCAACCCCAAGCTAAAGACTGGAAACTATTTATCATATTTCCCTGAGCGCTTGATGTCAATCCACGGTCCAACATCCGGTAGGCCTCTGCGGTAGAAACCCGCAACCGCGGCACCACTACCAGACCGCGCACAGCAGGCTGATCCGGCAGCGGGTATACCTCTTCTCCACGGCCAACGCCCACCGCAGTGCCGCCCAGCAAAAAGAAGGGGACATCACTGCCAAGCCCGGCGGCTATCTCCAGTAGCCTTTCATACGGCACCGCCCTACCCGCCAACACAGGCAACACAAGCAGAACAGCAGCGGCATCGCTCGATCCGCCTGCCAAGCCGGCACCCATGGGAATTCGTTTCTTCAAGTGAAAACGCACGTTACCCGTGACCTGCGCCACATGCAACACCTGATGTGCAGCATGAAGCATAAGATTATCGGGAATGTCAACATCACTGACAACTTGTACAAGAGTCTCCCGAGCGGGTGTGAACTCTATGTCGATGATGTCTGCCAGTGATATCGTCTGGTAGATGGTGCGGAGCTCGTGGTAACCATCCGGACGCCGATGAAGAACTTTAAGTCCCAGGTTGAGTTTAGCTAGAGCGCGCACGCGCACACGCCGGCTCGAGTTCTTCATTTGCTGTAGTGGAGGAGCGAAAAAACGTCGTAACCGGCAAGCCTTTGGCGCCCCCTTAAAAAGTCTAATTCCACGACGAAGCCCAGCCCGATCACTTTACCACCTAATTTCTCAATCAAACGGACCACTGCGGAAGCTGTTCCCCCGGTGGCCAAAAGATCGTCCACAATAAGCGCTTTCTGGCCAGTCTGGATGGCGTCCTGGTGTATCTCGATTTTATCTGTTCCGTACTCGAGCGCGTATACTTCAGAAACCGTAGCCGCAGGGAGCTTGCCCGGTTTGCGGACTGGAACGAAACCGGCGCCCAAAGCATAAGCCAGAACCGGCGCAAAGATAAACCCGCGCGCCTCGATGCCGACAACGACATCCACGCCAGAGTTTTCATATTGCCCTTTGAGTGCGTCGACAACAGCCCGTAATCCGGCTTTATCCTTGAGCAGCGTCGTGATGTCATAGAAGAGGATTCCGGGTTTGGGGAAGTCCGGCACCTCTCGGATCAACTGCTTGAGGTTACTGTAATTCATGAAAGCCTTACTCGATGTGAAAACCTTGATATTCTAGCACCGGCGCCTCGAGTTCCTCGACCTCACGGACCTCTGCCAGACGGGGCCCGTACCACAGCAGGCTCGAGAGTTCCGACAATTGTTCGGCGCGGCCTACTGCGTATACTTCGACGCGTCCGTCTTCGAGATTGCGCGCGTAACCGCTGAGGCTCAGGGCTGCTGCATGGCGTTCAACGAAGAAACGGAAGCCGACTCCTTGCACGCGGCCGCTGACCAAGTAGCGACGGGCAATCAGCTGGTCTGAAGATTTCCGTCTGACCATGATCTCAAACACAGAGGCAAAGAGTCGTGTTAAATGGTTACGACTCCCAGTGGCTGCCGGGATCTCCAACGCCCTCGCGTGAAATCGGGAAAATCAATGGGCTTGCTTCGCGCCGCGATCGACCTCTCACTAAGTTCCGTGACGGCACTGAGGGCGGCGGCGTCGTAAACATCCATGTCCGTAGGTTCACCGCGCAACAGGCACTGGATGAAGCGGTAATTCATGACGTAGTCCATGCCGCCGTGGCCGGAACCTTTCGCTTTTTCCGCTAAGGCCTTCCACAAAGGGTGTTCCCACTCCGTAGCGTAAATTTGAAGCAAATCTTCCCACGTATCAGCGCGTCCTTTGCCGTCAATATAAATGCGCGGGGTCGGGTATTTCTCCACCAGTCCCTTGGTTCCCTGCACCAGGATTTTGCGGCTATACGGCCTCGGAGAATCCGTGTTGTGCACAACGAGAATACTCTGCCCCGCACGCGTTCGGATAAGCGAGCTGACTACGTCGCCCAATGCCACGTCGAGCTTGGCTTGCGGGCTGTCGGGACCAAACTTCTCAGCAGCGAAGACGTTCAAGCTACGAGATTTGGATGCCATAGAAACCAGGTAGTCGAACTGGTTGCCGCGGTTGATATCCATTACCTGAGCTACAGGGCCGAGCCCGTGAGTTGGATACAGGTCTGCGTTACGCCGAAGAGAGTGTTCCAACCGCCACAATCCCTCGCCCTGGTTGCTGAACTTGAGCGCGCGGAGATCGTGAAGATAGCCGCATTCCCCGTGCACCAGTTCACCGAGAAGGCCGTGCCGAACCATGTTTAACACCATCAGTTCTACACGGTCATAACAGCAATTCTCGAGCATTACGCAGTGCAGGCCTGTCTTCTCGGCGGTCTCAACAAGCTCCCAGCATTCTTCCAGGGTAGTTGCCGCAGGCACCTCCACGGCAGCGTGTTTTCCGTTTCGCATTGCTTCCACGCACACCGGCGTGTGCAACTGCCAGGGTGTGGCAATATAGACGAGATCCAGGCCGGCTTCTGCGCACATTCGCTTGTAATCCTGATCCCCACGCGAGTATCCTGCGGGTCGGGGTTGCCCGGCCTTTTGCACCATGTTCTGTACGTTCTCGACCTTGCTAGGAACAATGTCGCAAACGGCCTTGACCTCTACGCCAGGAATCGCGAGAAGGTCACGAACATGCCCGGTGCCCCTGCCGCCGACTCCAACAAAGCCCACGCGTATTCTTTCCATCCGTTTGCCCTGCGCTTTAGCCGGAGGAAACGAGCCGACTGTTGCCAAAATCGCACCCGCGCCCGCGCCACGCTTAAAAAACTCTCTGCGATTCAAATCACTGCCCATAATGATCCTCTTTTGTACCAAGGCGTCATGATGGCATTCCTATTTGCTGGTGTCAACAACCGCGACAGCAAAGTACAATCGTCATATATGGCCTTTCCTATCCACCGCATGAGAAGACTCCGCGCCAGCGAATCATTGCGAAGCCTGGTACGAGAAACGCATCTTGAGCCTTCACAACTGATCTTGCCCTTATTCGTTTGTCCTGGCGAGGGCATCCGCCGCGAAATCGCCGCCATGCCGGGAAACTATCAGATGTCCGTAGACGTCCTGGTAGCCGAATGTGAGCAAGTCCGGTCGCTCGGTCTCGGGGGAATTATTTTGTTTGGCATCCCGGAAACTAAAGATGAGGTTGCTTCCGGGGCTTATGCCGAAGACGGGATAGTGCAGCGGGCCGTACGCGCAGTCAAGAAGGCAGTTCCCGGGCTTACGGTAATCACCGATGTCTGCAACTGTGAATACACCAGCCACGGTCACTGTGGCAAAGTAGTTGGTGGAGAGGTGGACAACGATGCGACCCTGCAATGGCTGGCTGCTTCTGCGCTTTCGCACGCCCACGCAGGCGCCGATATCGTTGCGCCATCGGATATGATGGACGGCCGTGTAGCCGCAATCCGTAAGGCACTAGACGAGAACGGCTTTGCCAATACCCCCATTCTTTCCTATGCTGCCAAGTTCGCGTCGGTGTTTTATGGACCGTTTCGCGAGGCAGCCGAGTCGGCGCCACAGTTCGGAGATCGTCGAAGCTACCAGATGGATCCGGCGAATGCCCGTGAGGCTATGCGCGAAATCGCGCTGGATTTGGAAGAAGGCGCTGACATTATTATGGTGAAACCGGCGATGCCTTACCTGGATGTTATCCGGATGGCGCGGGACAGGTTTGATGTGCCCCTGGCTGCTTATCAAGTGAGCGGTGAATTCAGTATGATCGTTGCCGCAGCACGGAACGGATGGCTGGATTTGGATCGGGCGATGCTGGAATCGTTGACTTCTATACGGCGGGCCGGTGCAAACATCATTTTGACTTATTTCGCCAAAGCCGCAGCTCGGGTCCTGTGATTGGGTTACAGATAGCGCATGTTGTAATAATGCCGACTTAGACGTTTAGTGCGTTTATAGTGGTAGCATAAACGGAGAGGATTTTGAGTATGCCCATGACACGCCGCAGTTTTCTTGTTTCGGCCGCCATGGCCGCGGTCGCCGCAGAAATCGACGCGCAAACCGGCATGCCGATGCGTCCCCTTGGCAGCACTGGGGTAAAAGTTTCTTTACTCGCATTCGGCGCCGGCAGTCGATTTCTTGCGTATAAGGATCGCGAGAAGGCTTTGCTCGCGCTTGAACGAGCCCTGAAAGGAGGCGTCAATTATGTGGATACGGCGTCAGCCTACGGTGATGGACAGAGCGAGCGATGGATTGGGGAATTCCTTAAAACACACAAGAGGAACTTCTTTTTAGTGACCAAGATCGGCCCTGATCGCACTTACGATGGCTGTATGCGTATCATTGAGCGCTCCCTCAAGAACTTAGGCGTCGATCAAGTAGACTTGATGCACATCCACAGCCTCGGTGGCGAGGAAGATCTGGCGGCCATAGAATCGCCCAATGGTCAACTCAAGGCAATGTACCGGGCAAAGGAACAGAAATTGACGCGGTTCATTGGCATAACAAGCCACGCAAATCCTCAGGTTCTCAAGACGGCCTTGGAGCGGCACGATTTCGACTCCACACAGATGGCACTTAATGTTGCGCAGATCGGTAACACTCCACCGTCCAATAAGGCAGGCAGCGGTATGACTGGCGCCTCTGGTTTTGAAGCAGTGGCCATGCCTGTGGCTTTACGGAAAAAAATGGGGCTTACGGCCATGAAAGTCTTCGCACAAGATAAGCTGATTGGCGTTGCCACACCAGACATCCTGATACGGTACGTCCTTTCGCTTCCCGTTGCCGCAGCTACAATCGGCATGCCGGATCCGGCGCACATTGACTTTAATCTCGCAGCGGTAAAGAATTTCAGGCCACTGTCCCAAGAAGAAATGAAATCCTTGCCGGCCAGGATAACGGAGCGCATGCGCGCCTCTTTAGATCTTTTTTTCGCCCGCCATGTGGATTGCTGATTGCGCCTTTATGGCAGGCCATCTGACAGTAGTGGCCCGGTGTTGGTAAATTGTAAGGTTTCATAGTCATGCAAAAAGTCAACCTAGACGAACTTCAATGTCTTTGTAAGAAGGTCCGCCGTCATATCGTGCAGATGACAGGTGCGGCCAAGTCCGGGCACCCCGGCGGGTCCCTTTCCGCTGTCGAGATTGTCGTGACCCTGTTTTACGATGTCATGCGACATGATCCAACTAAGCCGGATTGGCCGGATCGTGACCGGTTCATTCTTTCAAAGGGCCATGCCTGCCCGGTTCTTTACGCGGTGATGGCCGAACGTGGTTACACTCCCGTCGATCAGCTCGTCACTTTGCGGAAGCTCGGCTCCATCTATCAGGGCCACCCGGATAAGCGCTTTATTCCTGCACTGGAGGTATCCACGGGCTCGCTCGGCCAAGGCCTTTCCGTAGGCCTAGGCATGGCCGTAGCTGCCCGGCTTGACGGGCGTTCTTCGAGAGTTTATGTCCTACTGGGTGATGGTGAAGTTCAGGAAGGTCAGATTTGGGAAGCAGCCATGTTTGGCGCCTTCCACAAGGTTGACAACATCGTGGCAATCGTCGATTACAACAAGATTCAGTTGGATGGCTTAGTCAAAGACATTATGGAAATAGAGCCGCTGGCAGACAAATGGCGGAGTTTCGGCTGGCATGCACTAGAAGTGGACGGGCATAGCATTCCCGCACTGCAGGCGGCCTTCGCTGAGGCGGCGGCAAATCGTGGCAGGCCAACGGTAATCATTGCACACACTGTCAAAGGTAAAGGGGTATCCTTCATGGAAAATAACCCCAAATTCCACGGTATTGCGCCGACGCAAGTAGAAGTGGAGCAAGCATTAAAGGAGCTTCAGTAATGGGTTCGCAAACGACAAAATTCGAGCTCAAATTAGGCATGGCGACCCGTGAGGCCTTCGGTAGGGCTTTGGTCGAACTCGGCAGAGAAAACAAGGATGTGGTCGCCGTGGATGCCGATCTGTCTAAATCCACGTTTACGTCCCTCTTCGCTAAAGAATTTCCGGACCGGTTTTTCTCGTGCGGAATTGCAGAGGCGAATATGGTCGGCGTGGCTGCTGGATTGGCATTGAGCGGGAAGATCCCTTTTGCGGCGAGTTTTTCTTGCTTTGTTCTCAATAAAGGGTTTGAGCAACTCCGGATGGTAGTAGCCTATCCGCGTGTAAACGTAAAGATCGTCGGCACGCATAGCGGGATTTCCATCGGCGAAGACGGTCCCTCGCAGATGAGCATTGAGGATCTCAGTTTGACTTGCTCTCTGCCAGGCTTTACAGTGTTAAGTCCAGCCGATGAAGTGGCGATGCGAGCCTTCACGCGCCTTGCCGCGGCGCATAACGGCCCTGTTTTCCTGAGGGCTGGAAGACCCAAGGTGCCCGTAGTGTACCCGCCGGATCAGCAGTTTACAATTGGCAGGGCAATCGAATTAATTGGTGGGAAGGATGTGACGATCATCGCCACGGGATTGATGGTGGCCGAAGCGATACGGGCTCAGGAACACCTCGAATCGGAGGGCATTTCTGCCCGGGTCGTGGATATGCCCACGATCAAGCCCTTGGACAGGGAAACGATACGACGCGCAGCCGTAGAGACCGGAGCCATTGTCGTGGCTGAGGAACATCTAGTGGATGGAGGACTGGGTGTCCGGGTTGCCCAAGCAGTTGCAGAAACCCATCCCTGCCCGATGGAGTTTGTTGGCATCCAAGATACTTATGCCGAATCCGGCTCTACTGAGCAGCTCCTCGAAAAGTATGGCTTGGTAGCGAGGGATGTGATTGCCGCTACCTACCGAGTAATAAGGCGTAAGCGTTAGTCGGACGCTGCCCGCACAACGGGCCCACGCAGGGCTTCTTAAGCAAATGCGTGAAAATGACTAAAAAGGGAAGCACCCTGGGCCGGACCATCGAGGAGTTGCTGCAGCATCACGAAAGAAAATGCGCGCGTGTAACTCGTGTCTTACACGACGAGATCTGTCAGACCTTGAGCGCGCTTGGCCTCCAGCTTGACGTGCTTCGCATGGACTTGGAAAGTAAGGTGCCGGAGATCGCCTCTCGAACGGCAGAACTCCAGCAAATGCTAGAGCAGGCCATAGTCCATCTACGGGCATTGATCCAGGAACTGCACCCCTCCATCACTGACAAGGCAAACCTTGTTCTTTCCCTGGAACGGCTATTGCTCGGTTATCAGAAAGAGTACGAAGGCTCCTTGGATCTACAGGTAGACATTCCGGGAAATATTCCTCCGGAGGTGGCGAATTCACTGTTTCACATCGCCGAGCTGGCCCTTTCCAATGCTGTGCGCCATGCTGCCTCCCCAAGGATTCATGTTTTGATAAAACCTGTAGCCGAAGGAATCATGCTGGAAGTGACAGATACAGGTCACGGATTCGATGTACATAGAGTCAGAGAACAGTCCTCAGGTCTTGGGCTGGCTCTGATGGAGCATTATGCGTCGCTGGCCGGAGTTCAGCTATCCATTCTTAGTAGGTTAGGATCAGGCACGACGGTTAGGGCGGTAAGCAAGGTACACAACGAAGGCAAAAGACCAGAGGGTTGATTGATAGTCCACCGCTTTGGTGGCATCATGAAACGTGGTGCCACAAGTGGGCAAGCAAAGATTTCTTTATGACCTGTAAGGTCCTTTTGGTGGATGACCACAAAATCATGCGGGATGGCTTGAAGGCCATCCTGCAACGGAGCCAAGAGTTTCAGGTGATCGCCGAAGCAGAAAATGGGGCTGAGGGCGTGCTGACGACACGACAAGCACGACCTGACATCGTAGTTATGGACATAAGCTTGCCGGGGATGAATGGCATTGAGGCGACTGCTGAGATTCTCAAGACGTGCCCTCAGACGAAGGTGATCATTTTGTCGATGTACGACGATGAACATTCCGTGATCAGCTCCATACGAGCCGGCGCTTGTGCTTTTGTATTGAAAAAAGCATCGGAAGTCGATTTGATGGAGGCTCTGAGATCCGTGGCCAAGGGTGGGTCATACTTAAGCCCACAGGTTTCCGAGCGGCTGCTGGCGCGCATCCGTAGAGGAGACTTAGGGGATAAGGCCAAGACCAATGTGTTAGACGCCCTCTCACCTCGCGAACTTCAGGTCATGCGTATGGTGGCCGAAGGCAAGACGAGCAAAGAGATAGCTGTACTACTCAATTTAGGGTTACAAACGGTACGCAGTTATCGCAAAACGATGATGAAGAAGCTCGGGGTTAGAAATGTCGCAGGGCTCACTCAAATTGCCCTGGCGACGGGACTCACGCATCCCGCTGCACAAGGGGCCCTCCCCGAGTAATCCTTATTTGAGTTCCCACTGGCCATAGAGTTAAAACCTGCAAAAACGCTCTGAGAGAAACTGCCCGCCATTCTCACCAGTTCTTTGAAGGAAAACTGTGATATCCGGATTCACATGGAAATCCCGGACTCAGGCGCCGCAACCGGCCTTACGGCACGATAGACTGGCAGCGGTGCTGGCGGCAGCGGTCAACACACGGTATTATCAGGGGCTTTTTGCACAGATGCCCGAGTTGGCGGCTGGGGTTTTCTGGTCGCGCAGTCATCCTGAGGAGGTTTTATCTTTTTTGCCAAGAACCGAGCTAGAGTGCCTGCGAACTAACCCCAGGGCGTTCCACAACCGCAAGGCTCAAAAGGAAAAGGCTCAGACGTTTTTTCACCCCCTCCCGCTTCCACAACGGACGGCTATCTTGCTGAGCGGATTTAGAGATGTCCCTGGAGTCAAGGTGTTCTCGGAGATTAGTCGCCGGGGCTTAGCGCGTTATAAACCCGAATCCCTCGCTGGACCCGTCAATGCGCTTCGTAGGCTTGCGGAAGGGCACGAAGACAGGGGGGCATGGGTGCCCCGGCTTACTCATTCAGTCATTGCCTTCGTAGTTCCCAGCCATGGTTTTCTGAGCGCGGAGGCGCGCGATCTTTTGTGGCGCGTGTTCCAAGTCCCGATTTTTTGCCAATTTCTTGGACTCCGAGGGGAGCTTCTCGCTTGGGAATGCGAAGCTCACGAAGGATTACATGTTGAGGAGGAGCACGCAGTCTTTGAAATCGATGGCAGCCGAGGGCAGGCGGAACTGTTGGTGACCTCACTGGTCAACTATTCGTACCCCGTCCTCCGGCTCGCCACGGGATTGACAGCAGAGTTGGAAGTATCGAGGTGTGGATGCGGGCGGCACGGTTTACGGCTGGTCAACTTGCAGCGCAAAGCGTTGCGCCCCTCGACCTCAGGTTTTCAGAAGGCGGCGGAATCATCCTGCGCCGCTGACTAAAGACTTAACCTCCGCCCGTTGCAGCGGCCAATTGGCTATGATGAAGACAAAGAAGATCGGGAAATGCGAACGTGGCGGAATTGGCAGACGCACCAGACTTAGGATCTGGCGGGGGAAACCCCGTGGGGGTTCAACTCCCCCCGTTCGCACCATGTTTCCACACCGAGGTTGCTCAATTTCCAAACTGACAGCAAGACCACAGGCTGGCTGATTGTCCAGTGTGGTGGCATCGCTAGGCGGGTCCTTCAGCAAAGCATGAGAGCCAGCGCCGGGCACCCGCAAAATTGCCGTGCTGCAACCTTCACCAAATCTGCCTGTTGTATAAGTGTTTGGAAAACCCGGGGATATTTCTGGCGGCGTCTAAGGACGGCGAAGGAGCCGTTATACGCTTTTTTGTGGGGTTGCACTCGATGATTCAGTTGCTTGTTTACGCTATCGGCTTCGATATTTTAACCGGGTTGATGGCCGCATGGATGGAGAAAACTATCGATTCCTCGGTCAGCCGCCGGGGAATCGCACAGAAGGTTTTGATTCTGCTGGGGGTAGCCGCAGCCGAGATCGCCGGCCGACACCTGGGTGTTATGGTAACGGCCCCTTGGGGCGGCACATGGGGGCTTGGTGCCGCCGTAGCCGGCTATTATTGCATTCATGAAGCTCTGAGCATCACGAAGAATCTCGCTCGCGCCGGAGTACCGTTGCCAGAATGGGCGCTGGACCGGTTGAAGCAGCTCAAGGCGGTGGCAGATGAACAGAATTCGCCTTCGAGCTAGGCTTTTCTGCTGAACCGTATCGCTCGACACCACCCAAATAAAGCCTTTTGATCCATTGAGGAGGATAAATGAAGAAGTTTTTTCAAGCTATAACCACTATCTTTGCTCGGTTGTTCAGTCGCGACTTCTGGGAAAAATTGCTAGCCGGAGTGGAGCAAACCGCTCCGTACTTGGAGATCGTCTACGACGTCGTGGAAACGGCAGCGAAATTGACGCCGAACCGCACAGACGACGAGCTCGTGGCGCTGGCGGAACGCTTGGGGGTGCCAGCCCTCTGGCAGTCACAAGACAGGGGACAGGCGATCCGTGAGATAGTTTCGAACGCAGTGAAATCCAAACTGCCCGATCTGCCGGATCGCGTGATCTATAGGGCTATCGAGCTGGCCTACGGAGCACTGCGGCCATGACGCGTGAGGAGCTGATTGACCGGATCGCCCGCGCGGTCGCTGAAAGAGAAGGTTTCTTTGTCACCGAGGCACAGGCGAAGGCGCGGGGTATCCAGTGGCCGACACGCGCCCAGCGAAATGCCAATCCCGGTAACATCCGCGCCTGGCGCGACGCACAGCACCGGCCCTACCCGACTGCCGGCGGCTACGTGAATTTTTTGGCCTGGGCTTTGGAGCGTTTTCCCGGTGCGACGGAGGAGGAGGTACGCCGGCAGGCGCTCGGTGAAGGTTGGCGCGTGCTGCACGTGTTGATGGGTCAATACATCGACGGTAAGTATACAGGTGGCGAATCGCTAACCTTCGAGAAAATATTCCGGGCGTACGCGCCTGCTGAGGATCACAACGATCCGAGTGGTTATGCGCGTTTTGTGGCCAACAGACTTGGCGTTCGAGCAGATCAACCTCTTTCAGAACTATTGGTATGAAATATCTGCGCGCCGGCTGCCCTATTTTATTGTGCTGGGTTCTTGTTGAAGTCGCGTTAACTTTACGCGAATTCCGTACACTACCTATACGAACAGAGCGGCAGTTGGCGGAAACGCGGGCTGAGGCGTTGGCGGCTGTAGAGCAGGCAGCCACTAGAGCCGAAAAGCAGATCGCCGCCCTGCGGTCTGACCTTCGGGCGGAGATCGGCATCACACGTGTGGGGCTCCTTGCGCGCGTGGACACGGCTGGAGCACGCATTGACGCTCGGACCGCAGAAATCCAGCAGCAGGTGGTTGAATCGATGAGTCGGGTGACAAACACGGCATCTTCCGCCACCTTGCTGCTGGAGGATGCTCGGCGGGGCGTGGAAGTGTGGACTAAGCTAAGCCCAAGCCTAGGAGCGAATACTCTAGGTCTTATCGCAGCCGCCAAGGTCACCGCTGGAGAGACAGCGGAGACCATGCGCGAGATTCGAGAGGCGACTCCGGATTTGCTTCAGTCAGTGCGCGTTTCCGCTTTGGCTAGCCAGCAGGCTGCACAGTCTGCTGCCGAGACCAGTCAGCACCTAGCGGAGATCACCAAACCCGGCCCTCGGTGGCTGCGTTATGTCGGTGTGGGGGCAACCGTAGCTCTACCGGCGTCGCAGATTGCGCTGCCGTTCACCGTACTGAGTAAGTGACGGCACGATCGATCCAAAATGCCGTGCCGTGTGGGGCCCCGATAGAGGAGCTTCTGCAAGACTTTCGGGCACAGTTCGAAGTCTTTTGTCGCAAAATCGAGTACGGTAATGGCAGCTGGCTCGCAATTGATGGCGTAAAACCCCGCCCTATCCAAAATGTTCAAGAGTCTCCCACGCTGGACTAAGGGCGACCAGACATCGAAGCGCGAAGGAGTTACGACAGTAATACCCCAATGAACTACACTGGGAAAAGGGTGGCACATGGACAAGCCCTCTCATCCCCAGGTATTCCGATCCTGGAAGGTTGAGCGCCTGAAGCAGAGGCAGCAACAGCCAAAAAAGACCCGGACAAAGGTGCACGATCGCACAGAAAGGCGAGTTCCCAATCCTGACAGAGGCAGCAGGTACCCTTTGGACACAAAGATCCCCCGACCGCCATGCTAAATGCGCAGGCTGGCTAAAGCTATGGTTGCTTGCCTTGCTCGGTCCGGCTCCGCTCGCGATTGCGGTTACGCGTCCACTCGGTCATCCCATGCAGGTTCATCTCCTCCTTTGCCTGGACCTGCGCGCGTCTCATCTCACGCATTACCTTTTGCTTTGGCATGTCAGGCTTTAGCTCCTGAATCGCCTGGCCAAGCGAACTGCCGGACAGTATTTCCTGCCTGAGAGCGTCCAAAGGCAGCCCAAGCTTGTGTGAAACGTGCACCGCCGAAATGAACTGGCCCAGATGATTGAACCCCGCAGCGGCATCGGCGACTTTCGTCCCCTCCGGCAACATTGACTGGAGCCGGGTCCGAGCGCGGGAGCCAGAACATCGGCTGCGGAACTTGCGCTTTTGGGACCCTCGCGGACAGCTAGTGGGACCCCGCGCAGCAGCCCTCCGGCCCGGGCTCGCTTCACTTCCGTTTCCGCAAAGCGTGGCCCAAGGTGCTCCAACTCCACGTCGAGGTTGTTCTCGAGAGCGATCGCGATTGCATCGTGTAGGGAAAGATAGGCATTTCCAGCGCGCACCAACGCCGCCAGCCGGGGAGAATCTTTCTCAATCTGCGCCTGCACGCCGGCGGCCAGCAGAATCCCGCCCATGAAGAGAGAAAACCGTTTCATTGGGATCGTCCTCCTGCGTTCACCGCTGAGGGCTTCGGTGGCGCGATCCGCCGGACTTGGGCATTTTCGGCGATCTCGTCGGTGAGATTGGTGATCACTTCCTGGCCGGCTTTCAATCCTTCCAGCACTTCGATCTCCGCTCCGTAGTCCCGGCCCAATTTCACCGGCACGATGTGAATCCTGGACCCATCCCTGAGGGTGGCGACGATCGGGCCCTTGGCCGTGTTGCGGAAAGCGGCTGACGGAATCAGGAGTGGCGGGTTCTCACGGAGAAGCTTGAAACGCACCGTCGCGTACATTCCCGGCAAGAGCAACCCACCGGGATTCTGTATCTGAACTTCGGTCAGCAGAGTCCGAGATGCGGGATCGAGGGAATTGGAGGTTCGGCTGACCTGACCCGGAAACCGGCGTCCTCGATATTCCTCCACTTCCACCAAACACGGCAATCCTCGACGAATGGACGGAGCCTCGCTTTGGGGCACATTCACAAACACGCGCAGCGTCTCAATCTGGGCGATCCGGAACATTTCGCGGAGCGAACTCGCGCTGCCAGCGGTGACCAACGTGCCAACGTCGACATTTCTCGCCGTGATTACCCCTTTAAAGGGAGCGCGCACCAGACAGAACGACTGCAATTCCCGCAGGCGCTGCAAAGTTGCTTCTGCAGCGGCTATATTGTCCCCAGCCGCCTGCACGTTGGCCTCGGCGGCGGCCGCATCCGCCTGGCGCGCCTCATAGGCGGATCTCTTCTCATCGCCGTCCTGTTTGGAAAGCACTCCTTTGGCGACAAGCGTCTCCCATCGTTTGGCGGTGACTTCCGCCAGACGAAGATTGGCAAGGGCCTGTTGGTGTGCCGCCTGAGCTTGGCGCCATGCGGACTGCGCCCGCTTCAACCCCGCCTCCGTCTCCCGGATCTGCTGGTCCAGCTCCGGCGAGTCGATCTCCGCAAGGATCTGTCCTGCCTTAACGCGGTCACCAATGTCCGCCAACCAGCGTTTCACGTAGCCATCTGCTCTTGCGAAGACCGGCGTCTCCATCTCCGCCTGAATGGTAGCTCCCGGCAAGCTGATCTCCATCTCGGCCGGGGCCTCTTTGGCTGGGACCACCGTCACAGAGGGCACGGATTGTAGCTGTCGCTGAGCACCTGTGGTCAGTTGCCGTGTGCGCGCAGCGCGCGGCAAATAGCCCAAGGTCCACAAGCCACCGAGCAACGCAACCGAGAGGACAGCGATGATAAGCCCTTTGCGCTTAGGACGAGCCGACCGTGGAGAGCCAACCGCGCTGTTGTCTTTCGTTTCTGTATCCAGTTTCATTGCAACATCTCCGCATCTTCCTCCGGGGGCCGGGGGCGCGCTTTCTCTTTGAAGAAGCTGTAGGCCACCGGCACGAAAAACAGCGTGGCAGCCGTCGCGGCCAGCAAACCGCCGATCACCGCCCGCCCAATGGGAGCATTCTGCTCACCGCCCTCCCCCAGACCCAAGGACATGGGCAGCATACCGAGAATCATGGCGCCCGCGGTCATCACCACCGGGCGAAGCCGTGTAGTGGCGGCCGACAGCGCGGCCTCAGCGGCCGGCAATCCCTCACCGCGCCGCTGATTGGCGAACGTGACCAGCAGGATGCTGTTGGCCGTGGCCACGCCGATGCTCATGATTGCGCCCATAAGCGAAGGGACGTTGATGGTGGTTTGAGTCACGTAGAGCGACCAAATAATCCCCGAAAACGCTCCCGGGAGCGCCATCAGGATGATGAAGGGATCAAGCCAGCTCTGGAAGTTAACGACCATCACCAGGTAGACCAGGGCTACTGCCAGGACAAGGCCGCCCGCAAGCCCTCGAAACGATTCCCGCATGGTTTCCATCTGTCCGCGCACTTGAATCAAGGAGCCGCGCGGCAGCTTGCCGCGAAACTCCCCCACGATCTTGTCCACTTCCTTGCCAACACTCCCCAAATCGCGGTCCTGCACCGCGGCATAAACGTCGAGCACCGGCTGCACGTTGTAGTGGCTGATTGCCATCGGCGAGGTCATTTGCTTGGCGACAGCAAGATTACTGAGCAATTGGGGGGGCCGGGCTTGGCGGATGCCAGCGGAGTATTTAGAATCTCGTCCGTGGAAGTGATGCGGTATTCCGGCGTTTGAACAGCGATCAAGTAACTGACCCCGGTATGGGGATGGACCCAGTAGTTGGGTGAAACCTGGCCGCTGGAACTGAGCGATACCAGCACGCTGTTCACTACATCCCTCTGGGTAAGCCCCATCTGCGCGGCACGGGTTCGATCAACGTTAATCCGCAGCTCCGGCGCATCCAGCACCTGGTGCAGGCGCACATCGACGGCGCCGGGCACCCGCCGCAGTCGCCGCTCGATTTCTCTGGCGATGCGGTAGTTGACCTGCTGATTGGGTCCAAGCACCTGAACGTTGATCGGCGCTGGAATGCCGAAATTGAGGATTTGCCCAACCATGTCGGCGGAACGGAAAAAGAACTTCATTTCAGGAAAAGAGGCCGGAAGTTCCTGCCTCAGGCGCCGCGCATATTCCCACGTCTCACCCCGCTTCCGTTCCCGTTTGAGGGAAATTAGGATTTCGCCATCCCCGGAGCCGATGGTGGCCGAATCCGTGTAGGCCATGTTGATCGGCAGGACCGGCAGGCCGATATTGTCGAGAATCGTATCCAGCTTCGATGGCGGGATGATCTCGCGAATCTTGTCTTCGACCCTGGCAAACAGCTCCTCAGTGGTCTCCAGACGAGTGCCGGCGGGAGCCCGGACGTGCAGGCGCAACTGGCCCCCGTCCACCTGTGGGAAGAAGTCTTGGCCCAATTGCGTCGCCAGGATCCCCGACACGATGCAGAAAAGGGCGAACATGATAGCGACGCCTCTGCGCCGGGCAAGCGCCCAAACCAGTGCCGCGCGGTAGCTTTCCCGGAACGCCTCAAAGCTCCGCATGAAGCGAATGTGGAACCGCCAGACTGGGCCGGCCTGGGGCATGGGACTTCCCTCGCCCTGCCGGTACAAGTGCAACTGGGACTTCAGCATGTAGCGCACCATTGTGGGAATCAGGGTCCGGGATAACACCCAAGAGGCCAGTATGGCAAACACGACCGCCATCGCCAGCGGCTGAAACAAATACTTGGCCGTGCCACGCAGCAGAACGACTGGCGCGAAGACGATGCTGATGGAGAGGGCGGACACGAACGCCGGAACGGCAATCTCCTGGGCGCCATCGAGGACCGCGCGGATGATGGATTTGCCCATGCCCAGATTGCGGTGGATGTTTTCGATCTCGACCGTGGCTTCGTCTACGAGGATTCCGATTGCCAGCGCCAGTCCCCCCAGGGTCATCACGTTGATGGTTTCGCCCAGCAGGTACAGCAGGATCAGCGAAGTCAGAATCGACAGAGGGATCGAGGTACACACGATCAGCGTGCTTCGCCAACTTCCAAGGAATAACAGGATCATCAGTGACACGAGGATCGCGGCCATCAAGGCTTCATATAACACGGCGTTAATCGAAGCGCGCACGAACAAGGACTGGTCAAGCAATAGCCGGACATTGAGTTCCGGCGGCAAAGTGGAGAGAATGCGCGGCAGTTCCCGTTTCACCTTCTGCACGATGTCCAACGTCGATGCGGCGCCGGTCTTGAGGATCGAAACCAGCGCACCGCGGCGGCCGTCCTGGCGCACGACATTGATCTGCACGGCTCCGCCATCACGGACGTGAGCCACGTCGCGCAGGTAAACGGTGGCGCTGCCCTGCTGGCGCACGGGAATGTCGTTCAGCAGTTCCACAACATCGGGACTGTTGTTCAAACGGACGTTGTACTCCCAGTCACCAAGCTTCGCCGTACCGGCGGGAAGAATGGGACTTTGCGAATTGATGGCCGAGGAGACATCCGCCGGCGAGACGCCATAAGCGTACAAGGCCTTCGGGTCGAGGTCCACCATGATCTGCCGGGCCTTGCCGCCGGCGGGCTGGAGCACTGAAGCTCCCTGCACGGTCGCCAATTGGGTGCGAAGGAAGTTGGCCCCGATGTCGTAAAGCGCCTGTTCGGACAACCCCTGCCCGCCGAGCCCCAACTGGAGAATCGGGACGCTGGATGCGTTGAAGCGCAAGATCAGCGGCGGGGTAGTGCCGGGCGGCATTTGCCGCGTGACCGTCTGCGAGATTGCGGTCATCTGGGCGACTGCGGCATCGACCGGCGTGCCGGGATGGAAGAAGATTTTGATCACACCCATGCCCGCGAGGGTTTGCGATTCGATGTGTTCGATATCATTGACAGTGGTGGTGAAGCCCCGCTCGGATAACGTGGTAATACGCTTTTCCATCTCGTCGGCGGACAGGCCGCGGTATTGCCAAATTGCGCTCACCACGGGGATGTTGATCCCCGGCAAAACATCGGTCGGCATGCGGACGATCGCTACCCCGCCGAGGATGGCAATGAAAATGGCCGCCGCGATAAATGTGTATGGACGCCGGAGTGCAAGTTTAACGATCCACATGAAGCGATTCTCCTGGTGAGCCGGAGCGAGTGTTTTCCTTCAGAGCCCCGCTACCCCGAGCCCACAAAAAGCGCGGCCGATGACGCCGGCGGCGCAAGCACACTCCACCGGAACCACTACGGAGCTCTGCATTTTATACCAATATATCGGATATTCTTCTGCCGCTGCAGATGGCGTCTTTTCCCTCGCGGCGATCCCCTGATTCTCGCGGCAGTGCCAGCAACGGCACGCGGATACAGAACACTTGCAATCATGGGCCGACGGCGAACCGCCCAGCCTCCAGTTGTCCGAGAGTCAAGTCGAGCGTCAGCTCGGCAACGCTGACAGATCGCTACGCGAGGAACAGGAGCGACTGGTTGGCCAACGAGGCAGACTCGGCATAGAAAACAAAGCTGATGACGCTCCGGCCGGCCTTGAACTTGAGGCGCTCATCGTACAGCACACGCTCGCCTTCGGCGACTGAGTAATTTAGTGCCTTGGCCCGGCTGCGCGCGCCAAGAACCCAATCTGTTGCCGGACTGCCGACTGATGGAAAGCGAAGGTAGCAGTCCTCCGATGAGTTGGAGAGGCCACGGGGGTATTAGACCCGTATTGAATCGCCTAGGCCCGCAAATTGATGCGCGGAAAAACGGATTTGCGCAATGGGGACAAAGCAAACTCGCCAGCCTGAATCTCGTGATCGAGCGAGCGAATCCCCGGACGCGAGGAGACTGCGCCGGACAGCCTCACCGCTTCGTCGACCGGCGGCTCGGAGGGCGAATGCTTTGTCAGACTGTAACACAATCGTGTGGCGGAAGGCCGCGCTCTGAGCAGGCAGGCGAAGTCAGCCCTGGCGCCGTCTATCAACCTGAATATTTCCACCCAGCAATTGCGCGGTGGGTTTCAGAATGGGATCATTCGAGTTCCGCCGTCCGGCGCAGCAGGCGCCCCTAGCCTGATCACACCTTTTGAAACTGGCTTGCTCTTTGCCAGCTCGGACATGCGCTGGGAGCTGAGCTCCTGGGGCCGAACTCGAAACTGTCCAATGCCGCTCGTTTCGACGTGGCTGCTCAGCCAGAGTCCGCCAACGAAGTCTGGTTGATCGTGGCCGCCGAGGTGGCTAGAGCCTATTTTGAATTGTGCGGCGCGGAGCAGCAATTGGAGGTGCTCTACCGAAATCGCGCCTGCCGGGCTGAGGGCTAGGGTGGAGCGGAGGCAGAGGGTGTGTGAGACTCTATGCGGTCAAAGGGAGTGCAGACCCGCAAAGAGAGCCAACCGTCCCAGGCGGCGAGCGCCAGGGTGGCGATGGCAGGCCACCACAGGCGGTGGGCTGTCGCGAGCAAGCCGAAGAACACGATAACGCTCAGCCCAATCCAGTGCGGCGTCTCGCTTGTACACACACGCATGCGATGGAATACCCGGCGTGGAGCTGCCAAGACCTCAGGAACAGGCGAGACGTCGCCTGCGTTGCAGTCCCGGCTGTCGCCGCGGCGCCTTCTCCATAGCGTGGCGGGGTCCCTTGACCCGATCCGCGGATTTGTCCGGTTCAAGGTAAAATCGGCCGCCGCAGTTCTCTGCTGTCCTTCCAACCGAACCCTCCAGCCGGCCGCAAGCAAAGCGGCGCTGACTATCAGCCATCCGAGAAAGTTTGAAAGCGGAACTCCGTAATAGGGGCCGGGGTTGCGCCAAACCCAGTAGCCAACGCCGAGGGTTGCCACCGGATCAATGAGGAGGTCAATGGCAGTCATCCAGACTGCCCCGGCAAAGACCTCGGCCCACGGCTTCAGCGCCAGCAATCGCAAGCGGTTTTTAACGTAGCCGATCACGATCAGCCAGGCGCAAGCCATGACGACCGGAACTCCAGCCAGCTGCGGCTGCACAACCTCGGTGTAGGAGTAAGATCCGTAAAGCGACGGCAGACGGATGCCGACGACCTCGGACAGGAATCCGCCTACCCCGGTCGCTGCAAGCCATGCTCTGCCGCTTTTCGCCCCCAAGAAGACAAGCGCCGCGCCGCAGGCGAGAAAAGCGGGCGCCGCCCAACCGGCTTCCGCAGGGGTTCGCCCCCACAGCACGTGCGTCACCACCCCGCCGGTCCAGAGCAGTGCGTAGAATCCGCCGAAGATCCCGACCCACCAGCGGTGTGTCATCCGGTCCAGCTCCCTTCTTCTGCAATCAGCGCAGCAGTGATTTCAGCTGACATCAGCACCATGGGGACCCCGCCCCCTGGGTGATAGCTTCCTCCGGTGCAATACAGGCCGCGCAGGCCTAATGCCCGGTTTGGTGGGCGGAAGAAGGCGCGGCGCCAGCCGTGGGAATTCTGTCCGTAAATCGCCCCACCGGGGGCGAGAAAACGCTCTTGAAAATCCCCTGGGTGTGTAATGTGAAAGATCTCCGCTGAATCGGCCACTTCGGACAGCTCAGTTCGCCGCAAGCGCTCGAGGATACGGCGTGCGGCCCATTGGACGGCAGTTGCGTCCCACTGAGTGCGGCCGTTGCCGGGCGCGTTGGCCATGAGAAACAGGGAGTGGCTGCCCGGGGGCGCTAGCGCGGGGTCCCGGGGAGCGTAGAGATAGACGGTGGGATCTTCGGGAAACGCGCCGCGCTCGAAGAGGCAGTGGAACTCGTTTTCGTAGCTCGGAGAAAACAGAACGGTGTGCGTTTGCAACTCTGGCAGAGCGCGCCGCACGCCCGCCAGCAGGACCACGCCGGACAGTGAACGGGCTTCGGGACGCGCCTTTCCTGTGCGCCCGAGGAGGACGTCCAAATAGGCGGAATCGCCGTTGAAAACCACCAGCGAGGCATCCAATGTCTCGCTGCCTTCCAGCTTAATACCAGCGACGCTGTTTCCTCGCAAGAGGATCTCGCTGACGGTGGAACCGGTTCTAACTTCGACGCCCCTTTGGGCAGCCAGCCTGAGCAGCGTTTCCACGATACGGTACATGCCCCCGCGCACGCGCCACGCTCCGAAGCGGTGTTCGATGTAGGGAATCACGAGCAGAGTGGCTGGACAAAGATAGGGAGAAGAGCCGACGTATGTGGGATAGCGGTTGTAGATGAATCGCAGCCGCGGGTCCCGCACAAGGCTGGCCACGGTGCGCGCATAGTTGCCCCAGGCATGGCGAAGAGGCAGATGCCGGAATGAGCCGAGCGGCGGGGGGCCCAGCGGCAGCAAAGGATGATTCCGAAAGAACGTGCCTTCAGACAGGAGAAAAATGCGCTCGCCGGTCTCGTGGATTTTGCGGACTCCGTCCACGTCAGGCGGGGCGAGATGCCGCACGGTTTCCAGCCAATCTTCGAAGCGGGCAGGAACCGTGAGGCGGCTGCCGTCGGCGTAGATGTATTCGGCGTGGGGATCCAGGGGCTCAAGGATCAGGTGGTCT